>Ga0257126_1002450_pt1 | contig 12224 bp, 10 predicted proteins | sample SI060_120mmetaG_FD_190151 | JGI IMG/M metagenome (GOLD analysis project Ga0257126, IMG submission 190151) | Marine microbial communities from Saanich Inlet, British Columbia, Canada - SI060_120m | ecosystem: Environmental > Aquatic > Marine > Inlet | place: Canada: British Columbia | collected... | reverse complement strand
ATAACTACTGGAACAGAATTGATTAGAAGAAAAGCCCAAGGAAAAGCCTATGCCATTACGGTGCCCTTAGTTACCAAAGCAGATGGTACAAAGTTTGGTAAAACAGAGGGCGGAAATGTGTGGTTAGATGCAAAGAGAACCTCTCCTTACAAATTTTACCAATACTGGTTAAATGCCTCTGATGAAGATGCAGAAAAATATATTAAAATCTTTACTTTTTTAGATAAGAAGGCTATTGAAGCCCTAGTTGCAGAACACAGAGAGACCCCTCACCTACGATTGTTACAAAAAAAAATTGGGGAAGAGGTTACCATAATGACGCACGGCCAAGAAGCTTTTGATAATGCGATTAAAGCTTCTCAAATTCTTTTTGGAAAGTCTACCTCTGAAGATTTAAAATCGTTGGATGAACAAACTTTTTTAGATATTTTTGAAGGAGTCCCTCAAGCATCAGTTTCTAAAGAAGACATTGATAACGGATTAGATATGATTGGCGCCTTGGCTGCAAAAACAGGATTCTTAAACTCTAATGGAGAAGCCAGAAGAGCCTTAAAAGAAAACGCAATTTCTGTGAATAAAGAAAAAGTAAAAGAAGATTTTGTGATTTCTACTTCAGATATTATTGCCAATGCCTATGTGTTGCTTCAGCGAGGAAAAAAGAACTATTTTCTGTTAAAAATAGCTTAGTTAATGTAGAGGCAATTCTACATTACCATTAAATTACATCCTCTAATATCTGAATGATCAAAACGTCCTAGCACCTCAAAACAGCCGTTGCTGTTTACTTTTCCTAAGTCTTGTGTTGCAATAAATGAGCATGAATTGTAGTTGGCCAAATCTATAACATTTAGCCCTCCTGTTTTGTTTGCCCCAACTAAAGTAAGCGCATCTTCAGTATCTCTGGCAAGTATTTTCATCCAGGGTGGGCAGTCAAAAATACCGTCTCCAGAAGAATAGCCTTGGCTTAATAGTTCGGTCATACCATACTCTGAGTGAATTTTAGACACGCCAAAACCTGCAACTAAAATTTCATGTAATTCTTCTCTGATGAGTTCTTTACGTCTTCCTTTCATGCCACCTGTTTCCATAATAACGGTATTGTTTAATGTAAAGGTTTGGCTTTCTATGAGATCTAACAATGCAAACGTAACTCCAATTAACAGTACTTTTTCTCCTTTTTGATCTAGTGCTATCAATGTTTTTGTTAGCTCAGATAGATTGTCTAGGTAAAAACCACTCTTAGGGTTGTTGGATTTATGGATAAAGTCATTGACCATATAAATTAACGAAGAACCCTCCCGCTCCAAATAATTAGGCAAAAGCCCCAGAACCGTATAGTCTTCAATAGGTCCATAAAAATGCTCAAATGCTTTGGTGTAGCTTGCCTCATACCAACTTACATCTGCTACCAAATGCTTGCTAACTTGAGCCCCAGTGGTGCCCGAACTGGTAAACGTTTCTTGAACCGATTGGTTGGTGGAAAGCACTTGATGGGTTTTAAAAAACTGAATGGGCAAAAAAGGAATTTGGGCTACATCTTTTACATCACTTGGATGAATGTATAGCAAATCGCAAAAAGACCTGTATACTTTATTATTTTCAAACTGATGTTTAAACACTTGCAAAGCGCAGCGCTCAAAATCAGTTTCATTTTGTATGTTGAAAATGGCTTTTTGCATATATCACAAAAATAGTAGGATTTAGTTAAAAAACTTTGATTATAATTGATAAATACAGCCTATTATTTTGGAAAACTTTATTGTATTTTTGTGGGCACAAATCAAAATAAAAAAATAATGTCAGATTTTGGAATTCAACAAGCCCTAAAAGAGTTAGGACTTAAAGATGTTAACCATGGAACTTCTACTGGTAGTCACAATTTTTCTAATGGAGAACTTATTGCCAGTTATTCTCCTGTAGATGGAAAATTAATTGGTAAAGTAAAAGCAAGTACCAAAGAAGATTACGAACAAGTAATGAGTACTGCTACTGCTGCATTTAAGACTTTTAGAGATATGCCAGCGCCACAAAGAGGAGAAATTGTACGTCAGTTTGGTAATAAACTACGAGACTTAAAAGAACCTCTTGGTAAATTGGTTTCTTATGAAATGGGTAAATCTTTACAAGAAGGGTACGGAGAGGTTCAAGAAATGATTGATATCTGTGATTTTGCTGTTGGATTGTCTAGACAATTAAATGGACAAACTATTCCATCTGAACGTCCTGGGCACGTGATGAGAGAGCAATGGCACCCTATTGGTGTAGTAGGTATTATTTCTGCTTTTAACTTTCCGGTAGCTGTTTGGGCCTGGAATACGGCTTTGGCTTGGGTTTGTGGTGATGTATGTGTGTGGAAAGGTTCTGAAAAAGCGCCTTTGTGTGCGGTAGCCTGCCAGAATATTATTGCAGATGTTTTAAAAGAACACAACTTACCAGAGGGTATTTCTTCTATAATTAGTGGAGATTATACGGTGGGTGAAATGATGACTACAGATACAAGAATTCCTTTAGTATCTGCTACTGGATCTACACGAATGGGAAGAATTGTTGGTGCTACTGTTGCCCAACGTTTTGGAAAATCTTTATTAGAATTGGGCGGTAACAATGCCATTATAATTACACCAACGGCAGACTTAAAAGTGGTAGTACCAGGAGCAGTATTTGGAGCTGTTGGAACCTGCGGACAACGTTGTACCTCTACACGAAGACTCATTATTCATGAATCTGTATATAACAAAGTACGAGATGCCATTGTAGGCGCTTATAAGCAGTTAACTATTGGAAACCCATTAGATGAACGCAATCATATTGGTCCTTTAATTGATCATGATGCTGTGAACACGTATTTAGCTGCTATTGAAAAAGCAAAAGCTGAAGGCGGAAATGTATTGGTAGATGGTGGTGTGTTGGAGGGTGAAGGGTATGAAAGTGGTTGCTATGTAAAACCCGCTATTATTGAAGCTGAAAATCATTTTGAAATTGTACAGCACGAAACCTTTGCGCCTATTTTATATTTAATGAAATATTCTGATGGTGTAGAAAATGCCATAGAAAAACAAAACGGAGTAGCGCAAGGCTTATCTTCTGCTATTATGACCAATGAACTAAAAGAAGCTGAAAAATTCTTGTCTTATGCAGGTTCTGATTGTGGAATTGCCAATGTAAATATTGGAACTTCAGGAGCAGAAATTGGAGGTGCATTTGGTGGAGAAAAAGAAACGGGTGGCGGACGCGAGTCTGGATCTGACGCTTGGAAAGTATATATGCGTAGACAAACAAATACGATTAATTATTCTGATGAATTGCCATTAGCACAAGGCATAAAATTTGATTTATAATTGAAAAAATAGCCCTATCAAAAAACCACCGATTTCGGTGGTTTTTTGTTTAAATCAACTATTCTTTTTAATTTAACATTCCCTCTTAAAAAACATTGCTAAACTTTTTTTCTTTATGAATAATAAAACAATTGCTTTACTATTTTTTTTAGTCCTTTTTTACCAGGCTGTATTTGCTCAACAAACAATTCTAACCAACAGTAATTTGCCCATTATGGTCATTACAACAGATATTGACCCTAACACCAATGCTCCTGTTGAAATTCCGGACGAACCAAAAATTCTAGCGACTATGCAACTTATTTTTAGATCAGACGGAACTAGGAATTATTTAACAGATATTACCAATGATTCTTATTTAAACTATAATGGCAGAATAGGAATAGAATTAAGAGGAAGTAGCTCACAATTATTGGATAAAAAACCATACGGATTTTCTACTCTTTTAGAAGACGACGATTCTAATAATAACGTTAGTTTACTGGGAATGCCTTCTGAGAATGATTGGGTTTTAAATTCTTTAGCTTATGACCCTTCTATGATTCGTGACTATCTATCATATACTTTGGCCGCCAGCATGGGTAATTATGCACCAAGGGTTAAATATATTGAAGTAATTGTTAACGATGACTACAAGGGAGTTTATATTTTAACCGAAAAAATTAAAAGAGATTCTGATAGAGTTAATCTAAAAAAAATTGATGATGAAGATACTGATTTTCCAGAGGTAACAGGTGGATACATCGTTAAAGCAGATAAAACAACTGGAGGAGCTGGAGGAGATGAAGTGGCATGGACCATGCCTAATTATGGAGGATGGGATACAGACTTCTTGCATCATTACCCAAAAACAGAGGATATTACTACCGAACAAGCAGCTTATATAGAAACTGTTTTTAGAGACTTAGAAACCCAAACAAACTTGGCAAATGCCTCAATAATTAATGGCTACCCATCTATTATAGATGTTCCTAGTTTTGTAGATTATATGATTGTGGCAGAAATTGCTTCAAATCCAGATTCATACCAATTTAGCACCTTCTTTCATAAAGATAGGGGTGGCAAACTAAGAGCTGGTCCTGTTTGGGATTATAATTTATCGTATGGAAATGATTTATTTGTTTTTGGTTTTGATAGAAGTTTTTATGATGTATGGCAATTTGAATATGAAAATATGGGTGCTAAATTTTGGAAAGACTTATTTCAAGAAAACACTTTTAAATGTTATTTATCTAAACGGTGGTTTGAATTAACTGCCGAAACTGAAGCCTTAAACTACACTACAATTAGTACTCTTATTGATGAGTTAGAGGAGATGTTGAGTGAATCTCAGGTTAGAGAGCTACAAAGATGGCCTCCACAAGAAGGCTGGCCAACGGTAGCAGATCAAGAAGAAAATATCATTGCCATGAAAGATTGGATTTTAAACCGTATTAATTGGATGAACTCTAATATTGGCTCTCCAAATGACTGTTCTGATGTATTTGTTCCAGATTTAGTGATTAGTAAAATACACTACAAGCCCTTAGAGGAAGGAGGCTATTCTAGTAAAGAACTAGAGTTTATTGAAATAACAAACAATAACAGCCGAACAAGAGATTTAACAGGATACTACATTAGAGAGTTAGGAATTTCATATCAATTTCTATCTAATGCTACTGTAGCAGCAAATGAAAAGATTTATCTAAGTGGTGATGCTGCTGCATTTGAAGATTTCTATGGTTTTGCACCTTTTGGTGAATTTACTAGAGATTTGAGCAATAGCTCATATAAAATTATTTTATCTGATGCTTACGGAAATACTATAGATGAAGTTTGGTATACAGACAGTGATCCTTGGCCTGAAAGTGCAGACGGAGATGGGCCGTATTTGCAACTGGTTGATTTAAATTCGGACAATAGTTTGGCAAGTAACTGGATTGCAAGTTCAGAAACACTCTCAACAAAAGATGTTGCACGTTTGCAACAACATATTTTAGTGTATCCAAACCCTACAAATGGCCGTATAACTATTACATTAGATTCGTCAGAAACAGAATCTTTAGAATTTATTATTTATAATTCTTTAGGGCAGTCTGTAGGATCTTTTGAATTAGAATCAAGCAATTTAGAAATTAATTTAAGCTATCTCAGTAATGGCATATACTATTACCATATAAAAAACAAGGGTGAACTAATTTCACAAAATAAGATTATTAAACGCCAATAGTACGGAGAAAAAAATTGGTTTATTCTTAAAAAACTCACGCATTAAAAAACATCTTTTTATGAAAAAATTATTATTACTCATTATTGGATTATTCTTTATCAACGTGGATACATCGTTAAAGCAGATAAAACAACTGGAGGAGATGAAGTGGCAAAACAAATAACCGATAACCATGATTCAAATTACAAACAGTAAAGCCCAATTATTTAAGAAATCAGGAATCTGAAAAACAACAACAGCTAACACGGTTTATAGTGCATATCCTTTGGGATACGCACCATACACAGACCGTTTAAAGCAATATGACCTATACCCAATCGGAATCTTCTAAAGTAAAAATTCCGCTTATTTCAACTTCAAAAATTTGAGCTAATCTCAAAGCTAAAACTGTTGACGGAACATATTTCCCTAATTCCATTGCATTAATTGTTTGTCTGCTAACTTTTGCCAATTTAGCTAATTCAGCTTGGGTAATATTCTTTTTTGCTCTTTCTACCTTGATGCTATTCTTCATAAGAAGCTGATTTTTTTAATTTAGAGATTTGCCAATTAAATCTAACTATAAAAAATAGTAAGACCGTAAACATATTGAACACCATAACCCATAAAAAAGCGAAATCATAAATAAATAAAAGTGTTAATATAAGAATAGCATAATTAAAATAAACTGCCCAAGCCAAAGATTCAAATCTAATTTTAGATATGTATTCATCTTCTGACTTTTCTTTTGAAAAAGCAACTAAAAATGTACTGATAATAATCAAAACACCTAGAATTTCATTTAGAATATTATTAGCAACCATTCTGAAAGTTTTCCTATTGACAGAAAACAATTCATCAACAAAAATTGCAGGGACATTAAAATCTAAAAAACTTGGCTCGTATTCATAAATAAGTATTAACAGACCAATAATTGCAGATGGAATTAGAGTAAACCACCCAATTCTTTTAAACTTACTTGGAAATAAAAAATTTAACTTCATATTATACACATTTAATTTTTGAGCAAATGTAAATTAAATAATACTAAATGACAAATAAACTTTACATTTAGTAAAATAAACACTACCAAATACGATTCTAATTTATTGCTAGTTTAAGCCTACTTACGGAAATTCTTGCATGTTTTATATTCGGTTTGTATTTGCTAATTTAGTTGCTGAAATACACAACGAAATCAAACACAAAAAACGTTATGATAAACCACATTTTTTAGAATCCAACAACAAATTTTATGAAATTGAAACAACTATTTAAAATAGTTTTACTTTTTACATTCATTTTCTTATATCAACATATTGCATACAGTCAAAAATATAAAGAGATGATAAATGATAATTCTATTAATTTTTATGATGTAATAAAAGAAGCAGAAAGTTACTTTAAGACAATAGATGTTACCAAAAAAGGGACTGGATATAAACAATTTATGCGGTGGGCTGTAGCTAATGAACACAAGTATTACCCATCTGGAGATAGGTTATCTGTAGACCCAGAGTTTGCTATAAAGGCATACAAGAAAAATATGTCTAATAGAGTAGAACAATTAAATAGCTCATCAATAACTGGCGGTTGGAGAGAAATTGGACCATTAGCAATAAATAATATAACGGGGCATTATGCCGCAGGAATGGGTAGGGTAGAAGACTTTTACGTAAATCCAAATAATAATGAACAAATTTACAGTTGTTCTAGAAGTGGTGGTCTGTGGAAAACAGAAAATGAGGGGGCAACTTGGCAATCATCAAGTACTGAGACTCTCCCCGCTTCTGGAGTTAATTCAATAACTGTAGATCCGTCAGATTATAATCACGTGTATGTAGCGCTTCAAAATGCTAATAATAATTATTCTTATGGAATTTACGAATCTTTAAACGGAGGTGATTCTTTTACTGAAACAGGTTTTAATCCAACAAATCTGGGTCTTGGGGGTATGGGTTCAAATTTTAGAATTTATACTGTAAGATGCCATCCATCAATTGTAGATCTATTATTAGTAGGCACCTCTGATGGTTTATATAAAACTACCAATAATTTTAGTTCTTGGATAAAAATAATTTCTACAGGCGATATTGTGCAAGTAGAATTTCACCCAACCAATAATGATATTGTTTATGCTTATAATAATTCTCAGAAAAATGAAGTTTACATCAATAATCTTTTAACCAATGATTATTCTACAACTACTATTAGTCAAAATGATAATGCTTCAGCAACAGTAGCTGTTTCAAATAACGCGCCAAACACTATTTATTTTGCCTCACAATCGGGTATTTATATATCTACCAACTCTGGATTAGATTTTAGTTTTATTTCAGACACGTTTAACAATATTAATTACATAGGTACTGATGCTTTTGCGGTAAACAGCCAAAACAATCAAAATTTATTGATTGGAGGTGTTGATGGTGCAAACTCTACCAATGGAGGTGTAAGTTTTACAAAAAGAACAGATTGGTATTTAGCGAGTTCAATACATGGAAATGGTTCTTTGGAGGAAAATTACTTTAATAGTTCAGCTTATGTTCATGCAGATTTAAGAACTGCAAAATCTATAAATGGTGATTTTTATGTTGCTACAGATGGGTGTTTAGCAAAAAGTGAGGATGGTGGTATCACTTGGCAAAATTTAATGCAAACCAATGCTCCACCCATAAGAGAAAATTACAAGTTAGGAATTAGTCAATCTAACAATAATGTTGCAATTAGTGGTTCTCAAGATAATGGCACAACAATAAAAAATTCTACAGAATGGGTTGAAGCATATGGAGCAGACGGTATGGAAGGTATCGTTTTACCTCTTAATCCTGAATATATGATTGGAAGTTATCAGTTTGGTGGAAGAATTAGAACGCTCGATTCAGGAATGTCTAATACTATTGTAACTTCAAATGGAACAGATGGTTGGTGGGAAGCTCCATTAGCGTATGACCCTAATGATCAGTTTAAAATTTATGATTTTAGAAATGGTGTTTATGTTAGTACTGATTTTGGTCTTAATTACTCTTACGTGGGAACCCCTTCATTTTTAAATTCAAACCCTGGTAATTACTGGTGGCAGATAAGAAATGCTGAAATAGCACAAAATAATTCTAATATTATGGTTGTGTCAAGAGCTAGTGAAATAGAAAAGTCAGTGGATGGAGGTGCTAATTTCACTAATATTAAGAACAATTTACCTAATCACGAGATTCAAGATATAGCTATTAATCCAAACGATGATAATGATATTGTTGTTGTTAATGCTAGCTATCAAAATAATGATCAAAAAGTTTACAGATCTATAAATGGAGGATCCTCATGGACCAACATCACCTTCAATATTGGAGATATCCCCGTACATACAGTGGTTATAGATCACACAAGTAATCCTTATATTTATATAGGAACAGAGGTTGGGGTTTACTACATGCCCTTAAACGGAGATAGGTGGATACTATACAATACTAATTTACCTAACGTAGCAGTTGAAGAATTAGAAATTAATTATGGTGCAAATACTATTAAAGCGGCAACTTGGGGGCGAGGTCTTTGGGAATACGATTTGTTTCGTAGAGGTATCTATCCTTCAATAGAGAGCACATCAATTACAGATCCTGCTTCACTAAATTCTCCACTAGAGGGAAATAATCAGTTTGTAACTTCTATAATTAATTATAATGGGACTTTAACTGACGTAAAAGTACTTTTTTCTATAAACAACCAATTATTTGATAATTCTACAAACATGTCCAATATTACTGATAATGTGTGGACTTCTGATGAACCTCTGCCAAATACATTAAATGTAGGTGATAAAGTATATTTTAAAGTTTTAGCTACGGGCTCTGATAATGACACTTCAAGTACTTATAAATTTATGTTTGAAGTTCGTGAGCTTTCGTATTGTAATTCTCAAGGATTGGACGGAACCGGATCTGATTTCATAAATCAAGTAAGCCTTGGGGATTTTGTAAATAATTCATCTCAAGATTATTATACACTATATGATGATTTAGATCCTATTCAATTAGTCTCAGGGGAAACGTATCAATTATCTGTAAGACTAGATTTTGCATTTGAACAAGATAAAGCTGCGGCGTGGATTGATTTTAATAGAAATGGAATTTTTGATGATTTAGAACTAATTAGCATGTCTAATTACACAAACAACACATCAATCGGATCCTTTACAGTTCCTAATGATGCAGTTATTGGACAAAATTTAAGAATACGTGTTAGTAATGTTTATGATAATATTATAGACCCATGTGGGAATGCTTTTGGTGAAGTAGAGGATTATTTAATAACAATAAACAATAGCTTAGCTATTGAAGATTTTAATGGGAGTGATAAAATAGTACGTGTTTTTCCAAACCCATCTTCTAGCGAGATGTTTATTAAGTCTTCTAGAGATATATTAAAAATTGAATTATATGACCTAAGAGGAAGAAAAATAATTCAGCAAAACAATATAAATAAATTAGAAACACAATTTAACATAGAGCATCTAAGTGAAGCCACATACATATTAAACGTGTATGCGAAAGACAAAATAATTGTAAAAAAAATAATGAAGACCAATTAGAAAATAGAAGCGCTTAAAACACACAACAAAACACATACAAGTACTTTGCCAGTCAGGTAAAACGAATACCAAAAAATGATTACAAAAGTTAATGTTTCAACTATTTACGAATGTTCCCTCGAAAGAGCATTTAAAACACCTATGCTTTGCGATGTTTCTAAAATTCATACTGGATTCGGAATTATGCCGAAAGTTACACATACAACAGACGACAAGGATTGGGGAAAAGCTGGCTCTTGTAAAAAAGTATATGTCGCGAAATCGATAACCCAAAAAGGAGGTTTTGCTTCTGTTGACAATCTAATTGAAAGAAAAGAAAATCAATATTGGATAATTCAGGTAGATAATTTTCAATCTTGGATGCTAAGTTTTTACAAGTTTGTTGGAAGATGGGAAACGGAAAAATTAGCGAATGAAAAAATTCGAATTAACTACACGTACTGTTTACATTCTAACAATCTTTTACTTTTCCCATTTTGTTGGATTTTTGGCAAAACTTTCTGGAAAACGTATATGAAAAGAGTTTTGGAAAATATTAAGGGAATGATATATAATAAAGAGCCATATCAATATGAATAAAAGACCAAGAATAAAATTACAATTAAAACAAACTGAAAAGGTCCTTGAGATCGTTGGTTGGGTTTCTGTAGTTGGCATATGGGCTTTACCATTAACGAACTGTTCTATATTACCGGAAATAATTCCAATACATTAAATCATGAATTCTAAATGAAATTTATAGAAGCACAAAAAGACATGCGTAATTCCTATTTTGGTGGTGCCCCAGGGGCTTTTGCATCCGGAGTTGTATGGCTAACAGCTGGAATTATTGCATTACTTAGTACAAAACAAAATAGTGTATTGGTTTTCTTTTTTGGAGGAATGCTAATTCATCCTCTAGGAATTTTAATTTCTAGGGCTTTAAAACGCTCTGGGAAACATAAAAAAGGGAACCCATTGTCACATCTTGCTTTGGAAAGTACCTTTTTATTATTTATTGGACTATTTATCGCCTTTTTATCACTACAGATTCGTCCTAATTGGTTTTTTTCAATCATGATCTTAATTATTGGTGGACGATACTTCATCTTTTCTTCAATTTATGGAATGCGCGTATACTGGGTTTTTGGGACAGTATTAATTTTGTCAGGAGTTGGCGGATTTCTTTTTAATACCCCATTTCATGTAATTGGACTCACTGGCGGAATAATAGAAATTCTATTTTCATTTATTATTCTATCTCTAGAAAAAAATGAATAAATAGAATTAAAAAAAACGCTACCAAATCACAATGGTAACAAGAAATTTATTGTTCTCACCAACTTCTGAAAATACTCGTAGATTCTCAGAAGTTGATAAGAATGCTAGGTTTCATACAAACAACATTACTTAACTCGCTTCAAAATCATTGAGAATAGGATATAAGTAATGTAAATTATTAGACCATAAAGGGTAGTAATCAGGGAAATTTTAAGCCCGCTTACCAACATTGTTGGAGAAACTCCTTGAGTAGTTTCAATTACTGAAAAGGCACTAAACAGTCCTATTAACTGACCTAGAACTCCAACAACCAAACCCAAAGTTCCTAATGATTTTAACCATTGAATGGATTGTAAAAGCTGTTTTTCATCTTTTTTCTTACTAATAGATACCGCAAAAACAGCCATAAGAGAAAGCAAAATAAGAGAAAGGATTCCCATAAATAAGGGACCTCCTTGTGAAAATATATCAAACATAATTCTAATTTTTAAAGAGATGTATTCATCTCCAGGTTCATAAATAAATTAACGTCTCAAAGATAAACTGAAAAGCTGCTCACAATCAAGGTAGAATCCGTCTCGAAAGAGGTAATCTATCGATAATTTTCTTAAAAACTACCAAAATTGCTTAGTTTTGATAGATGATTCTGAAAATTATTAGATTTTTAAAGACTGGTTGGTATTGGGGGTTTTCCGGACTATTATTATTGGGGGTTTTTGTTAGTAAGGGCCATTCTTTTGGTATAGTATTTTACTTTATTACTTGCCTTTTACCTGTTGTAATTGGAACATCTTTTTATGTAAATAAAAAATTAATTCCAGAATTTCTATTAAGGGGGAGAAATGGGGTA
>Ga0257126_1002449_pt1 | contig 12225 bp, 15 predicted proteins | sample SI060_120mmetaG_FD_190151 | JGI IMG/M metagenome (GOLD analysis project Ga0257126, IMG submission 190151) | Marine microbial communities from Saanich Inlet, British Columbia, Canada - SI060_120m | ecosystem: Environmental > Aquatic > Marine > Inlet | place: Canada: British Columbia | collected... | reverse complement strand
TGTCACCAGACCAGATTCCATTGGTTCTCTTAATACTTCAAGGCAGTGGCGGCTGAATTCAGGCAGTTCGTCGAGAAATAACACGCCTCCGTGGGCCAGGGAGGCCTCTCCGGGACGAGGGTCGCTGCCGCCGCCAATTAAGGCGGCGGCGCTGGCGCTGTGATGAGGACTGCGAAAAGGTCGTCTTAGCGCTGCATCCTTGGCTTCCTTGCCCTGAAAATCTCGCAGTGCCAGGGTAACCAGTGCCTCCTCGCGGGATGGGGGCGGCAATATGCCGGGGAGGCGGCTGGCCAACAAGGTCTTGCCGGTGCCCGGAGGCCCACTGAACAGCAGGTTGTGGCCACCGCTGGCAGCGATCTCCAGTGCCCTGCGAGCTGATTCCTGGCCAATGACATCACTGAGGTCGGGATAGCTCGTTTCTGCTCGCATAATGTGGCGATCAGGCTCAGGCAGGGTTGCAGAGCCGTTGATGTGGGCACACAGGGTAAGTAAATCAGGCGCGGCCAGGACTGAGGCGTCCGGAACCAGGCTGGCGTTGCGCTGGCAGGGAGTGGGTACTATTAACCCATTGCCGCACGCACTGGCGGCCAGAGCGGCGCAAACTACGCCCGGGACGGATTGTAAACTACCGTCCAGGGCGAGCTCACCCAGATATTCGCAGGGCGTTGTTTGTTTGTCTTCTAACTGTCCAGAGGCCATTAAAATGCCCAGCGCAATGGGCAGGTCAAAACGGCCCCCGTGTTTTGGCAAATCCGCGGGTGCCAGATTGATGGTAATACGGCGGTCTGGGAACTCGAAGTGGGAGTTGAGAATAGCGCTGCGCACCCGCTCCTTACTCTCGCGCACTGCGGTTTCAGGTAAGCCGACAATATTAAAGGCGGGCAGCCCATTGGAGAGATGGGTTTCCACGCGCACCGCTGGGGCGGAAAGACCGGACAGTGCCCGGCTGTGAACAACAGACAGTTCCATGGCTCGTCCTTGAGCACTGGGCCGGTGATCCGGCGTTTATCAGCCCTCGGAAGAGAGCGCTTCAAATTCCTTGGTCATGGCTTCCAGTTCGGCTTCCAGCGTGACCACTCTTTCGCGCGTGCGTTTGAGGATCTCTGATTGGGCGTCGAACTCCTCGCGGCTTACAACCTCCAGGCGGGAAAGTGCCGACTGAGCCAGCGCGCGCACGCTTTTATCCACTTCTCCTTTGAGGCCGGAATTACCCACCATTTCGTTAACCTGTTGCAAGACTTCCCAGGGAGGAGGGGGGGGGTTAATTGCCATTGCTATCGACCTTGTTGGGCAGGGTGGCATGAATGTTAGTCGATTTAGCGCTGGGAACCCAGATCAGATTCGGGCAAAAACCGTTGTTGACTCGTAAAAGGAGGAGACTTTCTGCCAGACGCTTCATTTTGGTGCGCCAAGTGGTGGCGCTGATCAATTTGGGTGCATTGAGCAGCCCGCCGGTAGTGCTTCAAGGGTGCTATTTAATGGCCATTTTTAGTCCAACACTTTGATTTTAATGAAAATATTTCTATTTGGCATAGCCGATGCAAGACCCAGGACAGAGCGTCACAGCGCACACAGTGTGCCCGTGAAGAGATGGCGCATTACACAGCTAACACCCAGTCAAACAAATCATGGAGATTTGAAACATGTTGAAAAAAGTACTTCCCGCAGCAATTGCAGTCTCATTACTGGCTGGAGCTATGGCTACCACCGTGCAAGCTGGCGAAATTAGCGCCAACGTTTCACTGGTCAGTGACTATCGCTTCCGTGGTATCTCGCAGTCGAACGAAGATATCGCTATTCAGGGCGGTTTTGATTACGCCTTCGATAACGGCATTTATGTCGGTACCTGGGGCTCTTCGGTCGATTTCGATAGCACAGATGGTTTCAACGGTTCCCTGGAGCTGGACTACTATGCCGGCTGGGCCATGGACGTGGGTGAAAACTCAGCCATCGATGTGGGCTACATGTATTACGACTATCCCGGAGACGATGGCGCCGAGGGCGACTATCAGGAAGTTTACGGCAGCTTCTCGTTTCACGATTTTACCATCGGCCTGAATTACTCCGATGACTACTACGGTGAAACCGATACCTTCTTCTATTACCACGCGAACTACAGCTTTTCCCTTGGCGAAAACTGGGGCCTGGACGTTCATGTCGGTTATAACGACCTGGAAGAAGATGGAGGTTTCCTGGGTACCAGTGAAGGTTCCTATACCGACTATTCCGTGGGCCTGACCTGGTCTGTTGTGGGTGTGGACCTTGGTGCTGCTTATGTGGGCACAACGCTTGATGAGGAAGATGTGTTCGGCACTGACTGGGGCGAAAACACCGTGGTTTTCTCAATATCCAAAAGCATGTAGTCGAAATTGAGCCGAACCGGGGGCGCCCAAGGTGGCGTCCCACATTAAATACCAGGAGACAAACATGAAATTAATCACGGCGGTAGTGAAGCCCTTCAAGCTGGACGATGTGCGCGAGGCATTGTCTGAAATTGGCGTTCAGGGCATCACTGTGACAGAAGTAAAGGGTTTTGGTCGCCAGAAAGGCCACACCGAGTTGTATCGAGGTGCTGAATATGTTGTCGACTTTCTGCCCAAGGTAAAGATCGATGTGGCGGTAGCCGACAGTGTCGTTGAGCAAACGATTGAAGCAATCACCAATGCTGCAAATACAGGGAAGATCGGTGACGGAAAAGTTTTTGTCTCGCCCCTGGAGCAAGTGATTCGGATTCGGACCGGTGAAACCGGCGAAGAAGCCATCTAATCCCTGAACTGAATAAGAGAGAGTTATTCTAATGGAAGACAATATTTTTCAACTGCAGTACGCGCTGGACACCTTTTACTTCCTGATATGCGGTGCGCTGGTCATGTGGATGGCTGCCGGATTCGCAATGCTGGAAGCAGGTTTGGTTCGCGCCAAGAACACGACCGAAATATTACTTAAAAATGTCGCGTTGTATGCGGTCTCCTGCACCATGTACATGACATGCGGTTACATGATTATGTACGGCGGCGACCTGTTCCTTTCCAGCATCACCGGCGACGGTGTTGCAGGCGCTGAGGAGGCTGCCACTTACGCACCATCGGCAGACTTTTTCTTCCAGGTGGTATTCGTTGCAACGGCCATGTCCATCGTATCCGGTGCCGTGGCTGAGCGCATGAAGCTGTGGGCTTTCCTGGCATTTGCAGTGGTCATGACCGGTTTTATCTATCCGATGGAAGGTTCCTGGACCTGGGGCGGAAATGCGGTGTTTGGCATGTATACCCTTGGCGACCTCGGTTTCTCTGACTTCGCAGGTTCTGGCATTGTGCATATGGCTGGCGCCGCGGCAGCGCTTGCAGGTGTTATTTTGTTGGGTGCTCGCAAGGGCAAGTACGGCCCCCAGGGTCAGATCAACGCCATTCCCGGTGCGAACTTGCCACTGGCCACGCTCGGCACATTTATTCTGTGGATGGGCTGGTTCGGCTTTAACGGCGGCTCGGTGCTGGCAACGGCCAGCGTGGAGAGCGCTAACTCGGTGGCGGTCGTATTTATGAATACCAACGCGGCCGCAGCTGGTGGCCTGATCGCTGCTCTGCTGGTTGCCAAAATTATGTTTGGCAAGGCAGACCTTACCATGGCCCTCAACGGCGCCCTGGCTGGACTTGTCGCGATCACTGCTGAACCTTCCACCCCTACGGCGTTGCAATCGACTTTGTTCGGCGGCATAGGTGGGGCTTTGGTTGTGTTCTCTATCGTGACCCTCGATAAGCTGAAGATTGATGACCCGGTCGGTGCGATCTCTGTGCACGGTGTGGTTGGATTGCTGGGCCTGCTGCTGGTGCCGCTTACCAACGACGGCTCCTCCTTCAGCGGCCAGTTGATTGGTGCGGTAACTATCTTCGGCTGGGTATTTGTCACTAGCCTGATTGTCTGGGGCGTGCTCAAGGCAGTGATGGGCATTCGAGTCAGCGAAGAGGAAGAGTACGAGGGTGTGGACCTGGCGGAGTGTGGTATGGAAGCCTACCCGGAGTTTACGACCAAGTAAGCACTACTATTTTGCAGGCGCATGGTTAAATGCGCCTTACTTGGGGCCTTATGGCCCCTTTTTTATTTTTACAGGCTGCGTTGGTCGCAAAAGGGTACCAAGCTGCGCAGACGACGCACGGCAGTTATCGATGATCCTCATCAATTTACTCCCGGTGTAAATGTCCCTATGATGAGTCGCTTCCAGATAAGGAGACCTCACTAATGAAACTGGTCACAGCCGTTATTAAACCTTTTAAGTTGGACGACGTTCGAGCTTCGCTGTCGCAGATAGGCGTGCAGGGAATCACCGTGACTGAGGTCAAAGGCTTTGGTCGTCAGAAGGGCCACACGGAGTTGTACCGTGGTGCAGAGTATGTGGTCGATTTTCTACCCAAGGTGAAGTTGGAAATAGCTGTAGCTGATGGTGACGTGGAAAGCGCCATAGAGGCCATTGCTGCTACTGCTAACAGCGGAAAAATTGGTGACGGCAAGATTTTCGTGTCTGATCTTGAGCAGGTGATCCGCATTCGCACCGGCGAAACTGGCGAAGACGCAATTTAGCTATTGTCGCGAGGCGATGGCTGCTATGGCGTCAGGTAAGTGCAACAGGTTGTCGATCTCCTGATCAGCCCTGCCCCCCCCAGGCCATTGCTCGCCTTGTGAGTTCATCCACACCGTAAACATACCGACCTCCCGGGCACCTTGAATATCGTGCTCAGGATTGTCACCCACGTGAATAATTTCATCGGCTGCAACGTTCGCAGTGGCCATGGCTGCGTGGAACATATCGGGCGCCGGCTTGCTGGCACCGAATTCCTCCGCCAAAAAAGCGAAATCAAAGTACTCGCCCGCGTCCGTTTTATAAATGTCCGCATTGCCGTTGGTGAGGGCTCCCAGGCTGTATTGCTTTGCCAGTGTTTCCAGAACGCCTAGAGCCTCCTCGTAAAGCTCTACCCGGTGCCGCTCTGCGAGGAATTCAGCGAACGCCCGCTTCGCTCCCTCATGCGCTTTTTCTTCTTCGTAACCGGCGGCCATTTGCAGCTCCATTAACATCTGGTGACGCATGGCGCTGACGTTGTGGACAAAATGCGGGAAACGCTTCCATACCGACTTCTTGAATTCCCAAAGGGCCTGATGATCGTATTGCTCTATGGTGCCGGGGCGATGCTCCAGCAGCCAGACACGCTGCGCATCTTCCGCGCGCAGTAAAGCCGGTTCCACATCCCACAGGGTGTTGTCCAGATCGAAGGTAATTACTTTTATCGTCACACGCTAGTCTCGCTTTCGTCGCTTGGCCCGGGGATGGGCCGCGTCATACACCTTGGCCAGATGCTGGAAATCAAGGTGGGTGTAAATCTGGGTAGTGGAGATATTGGCGTGCCCCAGCAGTTCCTGCACCGCGCGTAAATCTCCGGAGGACTCCAGCATATGACTGGCAAACGAATGCCTTAACATGTGGGGGTGAACATCCTGGCGCATTCCCGCCTTGCGCCCCTGCAGCTTCAGTCGCGCCTGAATATTGCGCACGCTGATCCGCTGTCCCCGGTTGCTGGTAAAAAGGGCGACGCTGGCGTCTTCATCGGCTGCGATATCGGGGCGCACGGTCAGCCATTTATCAATCGCCTTCAGGGCAGCACTTCCCACAGGCACTGTGCGCGTCTTATTGCCCTTGCCGGTTACGGTGAGCAGTCGGGAGCCGCGATCTATATCATTTATATTGACTGAATTGAGTTCGGCCAGGCGCAGGCCTGAGGAGTAAAATAATTCCGCCATGGCGTGGTCGCGCAGGGCGGTGGGACTATCGTCCTCGAACATCAGGTAGCGATCTACCTGATCAGCATCCAGTGTTTTGGGCAGTTTTCGGGGCTTGCGCGGTGCCTGAACCGCGGCGGCGGGGTTGCGTGGGTGACCATTGATGCGGCTGAGATAGTTGAAGAAAGAGCGTGCAGCAGACAGACTGCGCTGAATGCTGCTGCCGGCCAGCCCCCGGCGATGTAACTGGCTCACCCAGGCGCGAATATCTGCTTCGTCCAGTTCCGCGGCTGTTTGTTTTTTGATCTGTTCGCCGTAGCGCTGCAGGGAAGCCAGATCCCGTTGGTAGTTTTCCAGGGTATGAGGTGACAACTGACGCACGTCTCTCAGGTAGTCAATAAACTCCTTACAGGCGTCTGTTAGCGCGCTCTTCACATCAGCTTACTTTAGGTGCGGCAACAAGCGGACGATGACGTCGGCGATATGGGTGAGGAACAAGGTACCCATGCTGCTGCTGTAGCGGTTGGCGTCAGCGCTACCCACGGCGATCAGTCCCAGTTCTTCGCCGTTGGCCAGAGGCATCAGCGCAGCGGAGCCTACTTCACCTGCATCGGGAAACAGGTACGCCAACTCTTCCTTGCGCAATACTCCGCAAACCGGCTTGCGGCCTTTTAACAGTGCGCCGATCTCTATTTTTGCGGCCTCTGAGGTTTCGACACGGCACTTACCGTCAGAAGATGGCTCGCCAAACAGGATAAGGCTGGCGTAATCGACCTTGAAGTCTTTCTCCATGGCATCCATAAAGGCGCTGTAAACGCTGTCCAGGTTCCTGGCATCCAGCAGGGCAAGCACCAGTTTGCGAGTTTGTTCGTAGAGTTTGTCGTTGTCGCGCGCGTTGGCTGTTAGCGCGTTGAGGCGGTGACGCATGTCGATATTGCGCTCGCGCAGCACGCTCACCTGCTTTTCTACCAGTGAAACCGCGCTGCCAGAGGCGTGAGAGATATGCAGGTGGTCGAGCATATCCGGGTTGCGCTGCAAGAAGTCGCCGTTGAGCTTCAGGTATTCTCTGACCTGCTCATCGCTAAGCTCTGTTGCCGGTGCAATAGCCTGCGCCTGTTCGTTAGACATGGTGTCGCTCCCCTGGTCTTTCAGAGGTCACCACACATGGCACCTCAGATTCTTATTGTGCCCTCGAACACCGAAGCGGTAGGGCCGGTCATAATCACAGGTTGGCCGGGGCCCGCCCATGATATGGATAGCTTACCGCCCGAAAGATTAACTGTCACGGTATCGCGCAGCCATCCGCGAGATAAACCGTAAACCACCGCCGCACAGGCGCCGGTTCCGCAGGCCAGGGTTTCGCCTACGCCGCGCTCGAACACTCGCAGCTTGATCTCGGTCTCGCTGACAATTTGCATAAAGCCGGCGTTGGTTCGCTGCGGGAAACGTGGGTGATGTTCAATTAATGGGCCAAGGTGCTCGATGTTTATGCTGTCCACGTCGTCTACTCGGCAGACCGAGTGGGGGTTACCCATCGATACTGCGCCTATTTCAAGCACGTTTTCTTCGACCTGTAATGGATAGCTCGTCGCCTCTTCAGGCGCATCGAAAGGAATTTTCTGCGGTTCCAGTACCGGCGCGCCCATGTCGACTTCTACCTGGTTGTTGTCGCGCAATCGCAGTTGGATTATGCCGCAGGCTGTTTCCACGGAAATGATCCGCTTGCTGGTCAGTTTGTTATCGCGCACGAAACGGGCAAAGCAGCGAGCGCCGTTGCCACATTGCTCAACTTCACCACCATCGGCATTGAAGATTCGATAACGGAAGTCTACATCCGGACTTCCAGGCGGTTCTACTATCAGCACCTGGTCGCAGCCCACGCCAAAGCGTCTATCCGCCAACTTGCGTATCTCGCGGGGCCTTAGCTTGCAGCGCTGGCTAATCAGGTCGACAACGATAAAATCGTTGCCTGCGCCGTGCATTTTGGTGAACTTCAGCAGCATGGTTTAGTCCGGCAGGCGGTGTTCACCGCGAATGATGTCAGCAATGGATTCCCGCTCTCGCACCAGATGAACCTTCTCTCCATCTACCATGACTTCGGCAGCACGGGGTCGGCTGTTGTAGTTGGAACTCATCGTAAACCCATAGGCACCCGCACCAAAAAGTGCCAGTAAATCGCCCTGTTGCAGGCTTAGCTGTCTCTGCTTGCCGAGAAAGTCGCCGGTTTCACAGACCGGACCCACGACATCCCAGCTTGCACTTTGGCCGACATTGTTTTCGCGAGTGTTGCGAATATCCAGCCAGGCCTGGTACAGCGCAGGGCGAATCATATCGTTCATGGCGGCATCAACAAGGGCGAAATTGTGGTCAGGTGTAGTCTTCAGGTATTCCACCGTGGTGAGCAGTAAGCCTGCATTGGCGGCGATAGACCGCCCTGGCTCGAAAACCAGTTGAAGCGGGCGATCACCCAGTTCTTCGCGCACTGCTGCGACGTACTGCGCGATAGAGGGAGGCTCTTCATCCTTGTAGCAAACACCCAGCCCACCGCCAAGGTCCAGGTGGCGCAATACAATGCCTTGCTCTGCCAGCTCGTCAATAAGGGCCAGCAAGCGTTTCAGTGCATCAATGAAGGGGCTGATCTGGGTCAACTGTGAGCCGATATGGCAGTCGACTCCGACTACCTCAATATTGGGGAGCTTCGCCGCTCGCTGATACACCAGTAAAGCCTCTTCCATCGTAACTCCGAACTTGTTTTCCCGCAGTCCGGTGGAAATGTAGGGATGGGTCTGGGCGTCGACATCCGGGTTTACGCGCACCGAAACGCGGGCAGTTTTGCCTGCATGTGCGGCAACCCCTGCCAGCACTTCCAGTTCTGCGGCGGATTCAAGGTTAAAACAGGCAATATCCAGCTCCAGCGCCTGTGCCATTTCGTCGGGCTTTTTGCCAACCCCGGAAAACACCACTTTGCCGGGGTCTCCACCTGCGGCGATTACGCGATGAAGCTCGCCTGCCGAAACAATGTCGAAGCCCGCGCCAAGCCGGGCAAGGGTATCCAGCACCGCCAGGTTGGAGTTGGCTTTTACCGCGTAGCACACCAGGTGCTCGCAACCGGCCAGCGCATCCTGATATTGGCGAAAGGCGCCTTCCAGTCCCGCGCGCGAATAGATGTAGCAGGGCGTGCCGAAGCGGTCAGCAATGTCGCTGACTGATGTGTCCTCGGCGAACAGTTCACCGTCGCGGAAAGGGAAGTTTTCCATGATTTATCTCGTTGTTTCAGTTTTCTTCGGTGGTGCTCTCTGGCTCGGAGCTGCCCGGCATGGAGCTTCTGCTTGCTGGCTCTTCACCCGGTAGATATAGCGGACCAGTCTGTCCGCAGCCGGCGAGCAGGCCCAGCAGTGTCAGTGTGGCAATGTAACGCATGAGCCTTCCCGAAATGCAAAAGCAGCGATTATACCCGCCGGTAGTAAGCCATGCGAGCAGCCCGTATCATGTGGGCAATTTCAACACAGGATAATCGAAGGTGATTTCAGAGGCAGAGTTTGGTGAACGGGTTGATGAGGCCTTCGAGGCGGTGGAGTATGCCCTCGATGAGGTAGACAGTGACCTCGACTACGAAGCCGGTGGCGGGGTACTGACGGTGACCTTCGAGAACGGTACGACTATGGTTTTTAGTCGGCAGCCGCCAGTGCGGCAGCTATGGCTGGCCGCCCGCTCCGGTGGCTTTCACTATCAATATGACGCGGAGGCTGGAGACTGGCGCAATACCCGCGACGGTAGCCTGTTTCGGCCTTTCGTCGTGGAGCAAATGAAAATTCAGGGGGAAATTGACTTCCGATGGCTTTGAAGACCCAGTCACTATGCTTATTATTGCTGGGAGCGTGCTCTGCCGCTGCCGAGCCTCTTTATGTAAAGAACCTGAGTCCGATAGCTAGCTTGCTGGGACTTCCCTCCCAGCGCAGCGCGGATATTGCTCCGACAGGCAGTCTAGACCTGGCGGTGCACGGCAGTATTGCCAGCCATTACGTCTCTGAAGATAACAATAGCGAGTCTCTCAATTTCGATGGCGAAACTGTGCGTCTGGCGATCGAGGCACGCTATGCCCTTGCCGATAATTGGGACCTGCAACTGGAGCTGCCCTGGCTGGACCACAGTGGAGGCAATCTGGATTCGGCGATTGAACGCTGGCATGACCTTTGGGGTATGTCCGATGGAGGTAGGTCCAAGGTCGTTCAAGATTTACTGGATTACCGCTACGTTGGTGGCGATGACTTCTCGTTACAGGACGATGCATCGGGATTGGGCGATATTACCCTGGCGCTGAGTCATCGTTTCTACACTGCCGACACATCTTCGGCCGCGGTTGTCCTGGGCTACAAGTTTTCTACCGGTGACGAGGATGAGTTTTTGGGGTCGGGATCAGATGACTTTTACCTTGCAGTTCGGTTTTCAGGCGATCATGGCAGTGAATTACCTCTACGCTGGCACGGGCAGCTTGGGTATCTTCGCGCAGGCGACCTTGATCTGGTCGGCAATATGCAGGAGCAGGACTTGTGGTTTGCTGGCCTTGGGCTGGACTGGAAACTGACTGCGGCCTGGTCATTGCTGGGGCAGCTGGATGTCCACGCAGCACCCACTGACAGCGATATTGACGCCTTGGGTGAATCCGCAATCATGCTGAGTGCGGGGGGGCGATGGCGCTTCGCCGAACATTGGGCGCTGGACCTGAGCTTTGTTGAAGATGTGCAGGTGGAAACAGCGCCCGATGTGACCTTTCAGGCGAGCCTTAGATACGCCGGCTGGTAAGAGACTTTTTCGCTATTGCCGCGAAGGCGAGGACTCTTTGCGCTGCTCAAGCAACGCCTTCGCTCGCTCGGCTGCTGCCGCAACCTGGCCAGGCGCAGTGCCTCCCAGGTGATCACGCGCACAGAGGGAGCCTTCCAGGGTCAGCACCTCGAAGACGTCCTCGCCGATATCAGCACAAAAGCCCTGTAAGGTCGCCAGTTCCATTTCTGCCAGGTCCATTTGAGTGTTGACGCCGTGAGCAACGGCCTTGCCAACAACCTCATGGGCATCTCGGAAAGGCAGGCCAAGGCCGACCAGGTAGTCTGCCAGGTCTGTAGCGGTGGAGAACCCCGAGCGCGCTGCTTCACGCATTTGTTCCACCCGCGGTTTGATGGCAGGCACCATATCGGCGAAGGCTCGCAGCGAGTCAAGTACCGTGTCGACGGTGTCAAACAAGGGCTCTTTGTCTTCCTGATTGTCTTTGTTGTAAGCCAGTGGTTGGCTTTTCATCAGGGTTAGCAGGGAGATCAGGTGACCATTGACCCGGCCTACTTTTCCTCTCACCAGTTCGGGTACATCCGGATTTTTTTTCTGCGGCATGATGGACGAACCGGTGCAGAAACGATCAGGCAGCTCAATAAAATTAAATTGGGCCGAGGTCCATATCACCAGTTCTTCCGACATCCGCGACAGGTGGGTCATTAGCAGGGACGCAAACGAGCAAAACTCAATGGCAAAATCTCGGTCTGATACGGAGTCCAGTGAGTTCTCGGTAGGTTTGTCAAAGCCCAGCGCCGCCGCTGTATGGGCACGATCAATTGGATAGGTAGTGCCTGCCAGCGCGGCTGCGCCAAGGGGAGATTGGTTCATGCGTGCGCGGCAATCCATGAGCCTGCTAAAATCTCGCTCCAGCATTTCATTCCAGGCCAACAGATGATGTCCAAAGGACACCGGCTGCGCCGTCTGAAGGTGGGTAAATCCGGGCATGATGGTGTCGGTATTTTGCGCCGCGAGCTCAATGGTTCCAAACTGCAGACGCGTCAACTCCTCAGCGATCAGGTCGATTGCGCTGCGCAGAAACAGGCGAATGTCAGTAGCAACCTGGTCGTTTCGCGAACGACCTGTGTGGAGCTTTTTGCCGGTAACACCGATCAGTGCGGTCAATCTGGCTTCGATGTTCATATGCACATCTTCCAGTTCCACTGACCACTGAAATTCTCCGCTTTCTATTTCCTGCTGCACCTGCGCCAGGCCACCCTGAATTTGTTGTAGTTCCTCGTCGCTCAGTACGCCGACTTTGCAGAGCATTGCAGCATGCGCGAGCGAGCCTGCGATATCTTCAGCCGCCATGCGTTGGTCGAAACTTACCGAGGCAGTAAAACGTTGCACGAAGCTGTCGGTGGCCTCGCTAAAGCGTCCGCCCCAGAGTTTGCTGGTGTCCTGTTGCTTGCTCATTACCTGTCCTGTTGCTGAATCGTCCCACCCGAGGGTAACTTTTTACCTTGTTCGGGCCACCAAGGGATGCAAGTATACCAGCTATGTCTTCACGAAAACGCACCTATGCCCCCCGTGCCAACTGATCGCGAGCGCGAGCTGGAGTCGGCGGAGCTCGGGGAGTTTTTTATTCCCGATTTGTGTGAGCCACGGCCGGTTTTTGTCATGGTTCTGCTGGCTCAATTA
>Ga0257126_1002447_pt1 | contig 12233 bp, 14 predicted proteins | sample SI060_120mmetaG_FD_190151 | JGI IMG/M metagenome (GOLD analysis project Ga0257126, IMG submission 190151) | Marine microbial communities from Saanich Inlet, British Columbia, Canada - SI060_120m | ecosystem: Environmental > Aquatic > Marine > Inlet | place: Canada: British Columbia | collected... | reverse complement strand
TATGAATCAAACGATTTGGTTTGATTGGAAAATTATTCAAGGACAATTAAATACACCTATACAATTAACAAATTATGTTATAAATAATGGAATTACCCCCAAAGCACCACCACCACCACCACCCCCACCCCCTCCTCCTCCTCCTCCTCCCCCACTTGATAAATATCAAAAGATGTTAAAAATAGGTGTCCATAAAAATGCGGTTGAACAAAAAAAATGTATGGATTGTATTCGAGCATCTGATCTACAAAATGTTAAGTTAAAACGGACAAAACATTCTAAGAAAAAAAATAAAATAAATGATTCATTTACCCCTTCTTTAGATGAAATAAGAAATGCCCTCCAAAGCCTACAAAAAATAAATTAATTCTTTTATTAATTATAAAAAAAAAATATTGCTTATATTATAAAATGGCAAGAACTAGACGTAGAACTTCACGTAGATCAAATAATCGTAAAATTCAAGGCCGTCGTGCAGTATATCTTGGCTCTCGTCGTTCTAGATCGGCTCTTCGTTCCAAGGCGGCTCGTCGTTCTAAGGCGGCTCGTCGTTCCAAGGCGGCTCGTCGTTCCAAGTCGGCTCGTCGTTCCAAGTCGGCTCGTCGTTCCAAGTCGGCTAGTCGTTCTAAGGCGGCTCGTCGTTCCAAGTCGGCTCGTAAAGTTAGGGCTGTATCGGATATATTATCCTCATCTTACGGTTTACAAAATTTAATGAAAGAAAATCAAAAAGGATATAAAGTTCAAGGTGTTCACCGTAAAGACCCCTACAAAGTTAGTCGAAAGAACGAAATGGATTCATTTTTAAAAGGTATTAGTAGTGAATCGGGTCCATACCAATTAGATAAAATGTTTAAAGAGGATATGAAAGGTTACAAAGCTCAAAATGTCCACAAAAAACATAGAAAAAGATCTAAAAAAGTTGGAGGAGGAAGTGATAAATGGTGGAATAAATATTATTAAATTATTTTAATAATTAATTATTTTAATTATTAATTATTTTAATTATTAATTATTTTAATTATTAATTATTTTTTTTCTATGTTATTATTATAAATAATGGCAAGAACTAGACGTAGATCAAATACAAGACGTAAAACAACAGCTCGTCGTTCAAATGCTCGTCGTTCAAATGCTCGTCGTTCAAATGCTCGTCGTTCAAATACTCGTCGTTCAAATGCTCGTCGTTCAAATGCTCGTCATTCAAACACCCGACGCAGTGTTGAAAGAAGAAGACGTGTAAGAAAAACAGAAGTTCGTCGCAATAATAGGAAATCTGTAAGGAGAAATAGTAAACGTGGACCTGTCCGTAGAATGGTGCGTTCACAGGAAATCAGTGGTTTTGAAGCTGTTCCACCTGCTTCACGAAGAAAAACTCAAAAAAGAAAAAAAGCTCCTTCTGAATACAATAAATTTATGAAACGTATGTCAGGTGTTTTAAGAAAAGAAAATCCAGGCGTTAAACAACCTGAAATTATGAAAATGGTTGCAAAGAAATGGAACGAACAAAAAAAATAAATAATTATTTAATAATTTTATAGTATATATATATATTATCATATCATGGGTAATATATTTTCATGTTTTTTTGAAGATAATCATAAAAAATATATTTTAAAAAATCAATTAATCACAAATAATTTTTGTGATCAATGCAATCAAGATTTTAAATCTTATATTGATTATAATCGCCATATCCCTTTTTGTAAAGGTAATAATCGTAATAAACTATGATTATTTAATCATATCTCCTATTTGTAAATTTTCTTTAATTGTATATATATTTCCATCTAAATCACAATAATGCTTTTTATTGTTATATATAACAATTTTTATATCTGATTCTTCATCAGATGGTTCTGATTCGCGAGGTATTTCTTTATCTGGATTTCCGTTACGATATTTTTCATCTTCTATTTTCCAATATGCATTATTTATAGATGCAATTTCATCTATATTTAAAACCCGATCTTCCATTATTTATGGTTATATGTAAATATTTTTAAATATTAAGATATATTTTATATAATAAATATATATATGACTATTTATAAATTATCTGATGAAATATTACATAAGTATAAAAATAAATATGGTGAAAATGTATGTGGGGCAAATGTATTGGATTTTTTAGGTTTCCCAAAATCTACAATAGAAAAACTATTAAAATATAGAGGAGAAGATTTTGAATGGGATGATATGGTAAATGTTATAAATGAACATGATTCTAAAATTAAGGATAAAGTATGGTTAATAGAAAAAGCGGAAACTATAAAAGTAGTTTTAGATTATGATAAAAGAGATAAAAGGAAAAACTTATTTAATCTTCAATTTATTACCGATGAATTACAAAATGGCACATACAAAATAATAGGTATATCTACAAATACTTGGGGACACTATATGATTATTGGAAAAAATAATCATGGAGATATATTAACTTTTGATCCACAAAGTCAAACATTGATTATTGGGATTGATAATATTATTAATGATTTTAATGAAGATAATATAGAATATATAATTAGTTATTCAAATGGAATGGTATTAGATATAATGAAAAAAAAAAGAAGAAGTCTTAGGAGAAAGAAAACTAAAAAAAGAAAGAAAACTAAAAAAAGAAAGAAAACTAAAAAAAAAGCAATATAAATAGTAGGCGTTTTAAATGTTAAAATGTGTAAATATTATATTAAAATATATTATAAGAATAATGAAAAGAATTGGTATTATAGTTGGTGTAAATACTGATTCATTATCAGAAGATTCATTTCCGGAATGGTTAGAAGATATTCCTGATAAATTATTTAATTTAAGTAAAGAAAAATATTCAAAAGATGAATATGGATTGGCATCTGATATCGGTATCGCGTATTATGTTCAAAAAAAATTAATGAAATCAAAACAATATCAAGTTGATATTTTAACTCCTAAAGATATAAGTTTAAAAAAATTTAATGAATATCATAAAATATTCGCATTTTATGAACCATTTTATCATTTTATTAATCAAAAAATAAAAGATAAAACATCTTCCCAAAAATATAAAGAATATTGTTCAATTATTCAAAAATATAAAGGAATTTATGAACCTCACTTACCTCTTGTAAAATATGTATTAAATAAAACGAAATATCTAAAAGATTTACATAAAGTGGGTGTTCCTGTATTGCCAACCATATTTTATAATTTAAAAACGGGTGATCCAAAAAAATTACTTCAACAAATTACAAATAAATGTATCGGTGATTGGAACACACAAATATTTATCACAAAACCGGAAATGGTTGGATTTAGTGTCGGTTTTAAAAAATGGGATATTCATAAAGTTCAGAAAAATCCAAAACCTTTTTTAAAATACTTACAATCTATGAAATCATATGAATATCCACGATTATTAGTTCAATATTTTGTAAAAGAATTTGATCAATTTTATGAAATAAGAACATACTGGATTAATGGAAAATATTCACATTCAATTGGTACAATTATTCATCAAGAATCACTGGGGACAGGCGGCTGGGAAACAATTGATTTTGCGTATCCTGAAAATGAAATCGTTGATGAATATGAAGATTGGACAGAAATATTAGATAATTCATTAATTAAAGATTTAAAAAAAATGAGTCAAAAAATATTCCCTATATTACCTTCAAAAAATAATGAAAAACCATTGATTGTGAGATTTGATTTTGCTTGCTGTTTAAATAATAAAAATATATGTCGTGATTATTTCTTAAATGAAATAGAATATACTCCTAATTTATTTCCCCAATATTCAAAATATGTGGAACCCATGGAAGCGGTTGGTAAAGAAATTATAAGAAGAATTAAACTTTAATTTTATTTATTTAAAATATAATTTTATTTATTTTAAATATAATTTTATTTATTTTAAATATAATTTTATTTATTTAAAATATAATTTTACTAATAGTAGTATAATGGATAATACTTATATTGTAGAAACATCTTCGTCTGAAGAAGAAACAGATTCAGATGGTAATGATGGATGGCTGAAACATGATAAACAAGATGTTATTTATGATCCTAAAACCATGTTTTTAGATATGAAACCCAAACAATTACCCAATCATGCGAGAACAACCGATTTAACAAAAACATATCGCATGGTAATAGATTCAAATGATTTAATAGCATTAGATCAACATGGAAATGAAATTCAAAAAGACTTTCCCGGCGATGTAAGTGAATCTGAAAGAACATCTTACACTCCTATGTATGTCTTTGGATTTCGTTTAGATTTTAATAAACTTTCCCATAAAGGATTCAAAAATGTAACCGAATTACATATTGAAAATTTTTATGTAACACCCGTGACAAGTGGAGATAGTATTCATGGCGAACACGCGGAAAAAAGTAATGGGGCCACCAAAGTTCCATTAAATTTAGATTCATATTTTTCCCATGGAAAGTATGTAAAACTTAGTCAAAGTATATCTCATCCATATAGTAAAATAAATGGACATAAAACACTTGGTTCAGGTTTGACCTCAACCTCTAATCAGCCGAATACTATATATCCCGGATATTTACCAAGAGCGAGTAATATTGATATTGTAATTGATGAACTTCCAAGTGTCAATCAGTATCAGCATAGCAGTCGTTCAGTTTTCGAAAGAAGAAATTATAAATATCATGAAGATGGATCATATAAAGATAATGTAAGTGTGATTATAAATTCAACAAATCTTCATGAAATATCATTAAATCGTTTAACATTTAAATTTTTTTTATCCGGATCAAATAGAATTTATAAAGAAAATACAGCTACACCACCTACAGATCCACCCACATATTCTGAATTATCAGGTGTTGGTAATTCAGTTAGTGACTCTTTCCCTTTATTACCAAGTACAGATGTGTTAGCTGTATTTCATACAGATACTGTTGAATATAAACAAATAACAATGACTATTAAAATTAAAGTTAAGGAAAATTAGAAAAAATAATATAAATTTTATAGATCTTTAGATTCTTTTTGAGAAACATATACTGCTGATATGAAAAATAAGACACCTAATGCTAAATGTATCTTATGGGAAGGACATTGAATACTTAAACCTAATAATTTATTAAACTGTTTTACAACTTGACAGTGAGCAGAATGAGGAAATAATCCCCAAAATAAGGCATTAATTAATAAGAATGATAATAAAATACAATTCATTTATAATAATAAATATAAAAAAAAATATACTATACTATTAATTATTATACAATGTATATAAAAAGTATCTTAATTATATCGATTTTGTTTTTATTTTTAAAACCAAATATCCTTATTGAAACTATCAATCAACCATTGATTTGTGGTAATTTAAGAAATAGTGATATTAATTATTCAGATCCAAATCCACCTTTTAAAATAAAACGATGTTTAAGAGGTTCATGGGATAATCCAGGAACACTAAAAACGCATCCTAAATGTTGTGAAGGAACTCATGAATGTAAACCTACGAAATATGGAGGATACTGTCAATCAAATATAGATAGCGATGAGAAATTTATATATGAAGATATTATTGAAGATGGTGATATTGTTGGAAGGAAAATAAAACCATATGGTGAAAGGACACGATTAAGTGAATCTGCTGAAAGGCGTTTTGATGTTGAAGATCGAGAGCAAATTTTAAGAGAAGTATTGGGTGATATGGTTGATAGCCCAAGTAAAAAAGAAAAAAAAGATTTTGATAAAATGGTTATTAAGATATTAAATTATGTTATTATCGCAATGTTCATATTTTTTATAGGGTTATTAATATATTTATTAATTAAACCAGACAATATAGAACCTAGTAAATACATGAAACCTGAAATAGATGTAAAACCGAGTAAATATATGAAACCTGAAATAGATGTAAAACCGAGTAAATATATGAAACCGGAAATAGATGTAAAACCAGGTAATTATACAAAACAACCAGTATCAAGATTAAATAAAAATAATCATAGTTGGTATAATCCGGAAAATTATTAATTTTTAATTATTTTTATATTTTCAAGTTCTAATTTCATTGGAACATCTTTACCATCCATATTTAATAAAACATTTACTTTTTTTTTCATTCGTTTATCAATTTTTCCAATGTATCCATTCAATGATTCATCTTCAACATTTGCTATTATTTTATCCCCCTCTTTTAATTCTGTAATGCTTTTTATGGATAGTTTTTCTTCTCCATCTTCTAATTGAGGTTCTGGTTCACCTTCACTTACATTATCAACTTTTGTAGAAGGTATCTGAAATTTTTTACCTTTATCATTTATAACCATGACATTTTTACCTTTCATCCCTGTTACATTGCCATAATTCCTTATCCCTTTTGATAACCATGAAACTCTTTGATTTACTGAAAATTTAATACTTTGAGGAGTTTCTTTAGGTTTAGGTTTTTCTTTAGGTTTTTCTTTGGGTTTTTTCTTTGATGATTTTTCTTCAAAATTTTTATTATGGATTGTCACAATAGGTTTTTCAGTCATTAAAAATGGATTTATTTGTTTTAAATATTCTTGAATATCTGAATATTCTTGATTTAAAACCTTAATATTTTGAATGTACTTTATTCTTATTTCTTTTTTTACAGATTCATTTATTTCTTCAGATGAAAGAAGTATTAAATACTCTTTACATTCTTTGGTTTTTTGAATACGACTATCATAAAATTTTTGTATAGTTGAATTTCTTTCTTTCATATTTAAATCGTGAAATAATTCCTCAATATATCTTATACTTTCTTTATACATTTCATTTTCAGATTCCTGTGTTTTCAATTCATTATTTTCTAAATCAATATATTGATTAATAATTTTCCAATTAATTCCATTATTTAATTTTTCTTTTAATGTATTTAATTGATTTTCATAATTTATATATACAGGTAATTGTATTTTTATCTGAACACCACAATTATCTTTTGTATCTTCACCACATGTAAATATTAGTTCTTTATCTGTTTCTTTAAAAACTTTTGAATTTTCGCAACTATTACAAGATATTAAATTATCTTTTTGTGAAAGAAATTTTATTTTTTCATCACAAAATGTTCCAATTGATTCTAAATATGATTCCATCATTAATATTAATTATAATTATTATTCAATAAAATATTATCAAATTTTATTATAAATTGTATCATATAATTTATTTACATTTTGAATATATTTCTTTTGATTACCTTCTTTATTTTCTTTACGAATATATAATACATATCCCCCTACACAAAGAAATAAAATACAAATAATATTGAAAAATAACGATATATAATTTATGTTTACTTGGGTATTAATTATTTTTTTAACAGGTTTTACAGGTGGTGTAATTACAATATCAACTAATTTAGGTTTTATCATATTAATTTTATTTTTGATAAAAATAAACGTTACCAAACAAAATATTATTTTTTATATATCTACAAATTCATCCTGTTGAATATGGAAATACAAATAAATCATAATTCCAATAATAAGAGTTACAAGCCAGAAAGGATATATTGTTTTTTGTTTTCCAACACCAAATTGTTTAAATCTTCCATCTTCATGAAACATAAACTGTGGTTTCATTTGATAAATAAATACACATAATATAATATATAATAATATTGTTGTTTGTAAGATTGAATCAATTTTAAACATTTATAATATATTATAAAAAAATATAAAAAAAATAAGTTAATCATCATTTACAAATATCCAATCATTATATAATTCATTTTCAAATTCTTTATTTAATTTTATAATTATTCCGTTTGATTCTTTGATTAATAAAAAATTTTCATAATTTTCAATAAATGACTGAATACCATGGAAATTAGTTTTTATAAAATTAGTTATATTTTTTTTTTTATGATTATTAAATAATTTTACATGCTTCGTACGATTATTTAATAAAAAAATGAGTTCATTTATTTGAATTTTATTTTCTTTTTTTTCTTTAAGGATATTCATTATTGAATCAAAAGCTATTTTTTCTCCTTCTTTAATTGAAATATTCCATTTATAATTTTTATGAACCATTTTTAACTATTCCACACATTTAAAAAAAGTTTAATTATTTTTATAGAAAAATAATTTAATTATTTTATTTATATTATGTATATATTTATAGTATGGTGAAAAAATTAATGGTTGGGGGTGGTAATGAAATAATAATAATGGTTGTAATTATATTATTACTCGGTGGTGCCGGATATTATTTTTATAATAAAGCAGACATAGATTGTAATTCTGATGGATCTAAAAATACAAATAGATGTAATTGTGGAAACAGTGTATGTAGTGAAAATCAATATTGTTATGATAATAAATGTTCAGATACATCAAAACCATGTAAAGGTGATTGTGGAGACAATGGAACATGTGAAAATGGTACTTGTAAATGTAAAAATAATTATTCAGGGGATTTATGTCAAGTTGAACCTAATAAAGTCATATCAGGTGATTTTACACTTCAAAAAGAGGATCAGGGTATCTTTAAAGATGTTAATTTTAATGAATCAGAAGAAAATATAAAATCACAAATAAAAAAAATATTGTCAAATGAATTAAATGTCCCGGAAAATAAAATAAAATTAGATAATTTTAAATTAAGCTAAATTTTATATTTTTATTTTTTATAATAATATATTATCTATATATATATAAATATATTAATTCATGTCTTCTGATAAAATAGAATTTAAAATTGTAATTGAAGATTCAAATGCCGATAATATAAAAAAAGAAATTGAAACAAAATTATTGGATTTTGTAAAGGATTTAGTTTTAAAATTAATTCCAGTAGTTGCACCACCACCCCCACCCTCTTCAAGTGGTGGTACATCTAATGATGATACAGGGTCAGGTGATAGTGGAGGCTCCAGTTCAAGTAGTGGTTCATGTGAAAATGATATTATGAAATTATTAAATAATCGCGGTAAATGTGAATTTTCCCCTCATGGTATTGAAATAAATGATGGAACAAGTTCAGATTGGAAATGTCCTGAAGGTACTCGTATGAGTAACGATGGTTCCGATAATTGTATAAGAAACATAGAACGAAATAAATTTATATCACCTTCAGATTCATGTGGTTCAACAAATGATAAAATTTTTAACGGTAAACAAGTATCTGAAATTATTAGTGATTTAGATACAAAATTCTCAAGCGCAACTGAAAATACAAATGATATATTATTTGATAGAATACGTCGTAATAATGACTCTACATCAAGAATAATTCGTTCTCAATTTATGAAACAAATATGTGGACATACATCTTCAAATCCTTCCAAAAATGTGTATAAATGTAATAAAAATGAAGATGGTAGTGATTGTACAGCACCAGATTGTTGGACGATTGGTGAAGATAAACCTGGTGAGGAAAAATCACTAGATTGTACTACATGTAGAAAACATAATAATGACTTAAATTATACAAATATAAATAATAAAAAAATATTAAAAAAAGATAAATTAGGTAATTTTAAATGTGATTATAATAAATGTAATTATATTCAATATGCTGTTAGTAAATCAGAAAATTTTGTAAAATTAGGTTCATTAAAAAAAATACCGAATGGGGAAGATAATGAACCAAACATTTTGAGTGATGAGAAACCGTTTAATTCAACATCTTATAAACCCAATGAAAAAATTTTCCATTGTAGTCGTGATAATTGTAATCAAAACAAATTTTTTACAATGAAAGATGGTAAATGTTATTGTTTGAATTATGATACGACAGATGTAACAGGAGTTAATAAATTAAAAAAATTAAATGAATTAAATGATTGTACAGCAGCTGGTTCAGATTGCTATGATATATATACAACGGAAGTAAATATTGATGGTATTGGGTGTATACATGAATTAGATCGTTCCTCATTTTATTTTGATAAAAAACATAACCATGATCCAAATCAAGCAATACAATGGTTATCAGATAATAAAGAAGGAATGTGTGATGGTAACTCCAGATTTGAATGTCGTGAAGATCAAGCTGCGATTGATAAATGTAATTCATTAAATGATGATGGTGAAACTCGTTGGGTATTTGATAATCAAACAAAAAAATGTAAATGTAATATAAGTGGTTCAGAAAAAATTAAGATAAATGGTATAGAATTATGTGAAAAACCCAGAAAGTGTGAAAAGGTAGAAAATAATAAATTCCCTTTATCAACTGAATATTATGATTTAGATAGAGAAGACAAACAACTTTTTAATAGAATATCAGGTGGAGATGGTGCTTGTGGATTTGACATGGATATGTTATGTAATGGGGCAGATTATAATGAAAAATGGAAATTAAATGAATTTTTAGAAGCAATCAGACATGATTATAATTTCAAAGGTTCTGATTTTGAAAAAAGTGGTGAAACACCTTCACCCTCGTCCGGACGTTGGACCACTTGGGGTGAAGGATCTAGTAATCAGTCATTTGATAAATTTAAAACAGATAATAATATGATAAAGTTTCCATTTAATTTATCATATAGAACTGGAGATAAAAAAAATTGGATACATTTATGTAAATGTGGTGTTGAAACTAATAATGATGTGATAAAAGAACATAATTCAAAATTAAATGCTGATTCAGATGACTATCTTGTCGCATGGCAATATGGAAATCCATTCACAAATTGTCATTGTTCATATGGACATTACCTTGAACCATCATCAACTGAAACAGGTACAAATGATATTATTATTCCTAGGAATCTTTTGTCACAAGGTAATTCAGGTGTGAATAATAAGCCTGGTTTCAAAACACCTTCTCAACTTGAAGATGGTGACAAAGTTTATTTTAATTATAAGAAAGATGACCTCTTTACTAGAGCTAAACAGTATTCAATGATTAAAGGGGTATATAAAGGAAAAACAGGGTCAAATGCAAGAGTTGAAGTTGGTCAAAAAACGTTATCAATTCCATTAAATGAATTAAATTATATAGTTGATCAACCAATTGAACAAACGAAAAACGCAAAATGTACAGTTATACAAAATGACGCATGTTCCACTCAACTAGACTCATATAATAGTGGTAAATTTTTGAATTATACAAAACCAAATTGTTCTGTAAGATATGATAATACAAAAAATTGTTGTGATGATTGTTCAAAAAAGAAAATGGAGGTGACTAGTTCCATTGACGAAGGTGGTTATGAAACATATGATGGAAAAATGAATAAATTACCAATACGTAGTGAAATGAATATTCAAAAATTTGAATTTTCAAGGAATTGTAGTGGTTCTAATAATTCTATACATTGTATTCAAGATAATCATATACATTGCTTGGGTTTAGATAGTGAAGTGGGGTGTCGTGAAGTGACCAAAACAAAGACAATGAATCCTTTATTTGCCACTAAAAATGAATTCCTTGATGGAAATGGATATCAGGGTGGTTCAAATCTAGCATGTGGTAACGTAAAAAATAAGAACTATTGTAATTTAAAAAAAAGACAAAATATTTTAATAAATTATGGTAGTATAAATGAAAATGAAACAAAATTGGGAAATTATCAAGGTTCAAGTAAAGGTTATAATTCAAGAAAATTAAACTGGAGATATGAACCAAACTCCGATACATCAAAATCATATAAATTTAGTGAAACTGAACTCGGTACGAATGATACTAAAAAAAAGAGGAGAATATTTAATCCTTATGGAGGTTTAAAAACTCAAAAAAAAACAATTGTAACCCCAGCATGGAATGCTGGAGGGAGTACTAAATCACCAAGTGTACGGTTTGGAAAAATCCTTACCTATGAAACAGAAAATGGATTCAAAACAAATACAGAAAGAGTACGTCAAAATATATTTTTTTGTAGAAAAACTGACTCAAATAAATCAGACCCAATACAAAATACAGGGGCTCGTAAACCAGGTGGTTTATTAACCAAACAAAACCTTGCTTCTCAAAATACAACAAATTTTCCATCAAGTGATACAAAACCTCAAATTGATGAAAGATATTTTGAAATACATAATATAAATGAAAAACAAAATGTTCAATCAAATTATCTTTATGATTGGAATGTAGCAGCCGGGACATCCGGCTACCATTTTATTCCTGGAGAATATGAGAGGTGGAGAGTAAGAAGTACAAATCGGGCTAATCGTTATGCTTGGAATCAAAGTGGGAACCAAACCTGTAATTTTGATGATGGCGTCGGTCAACACAGTACTACGTCAGGAAGCGAGGCGCGGAACTGGACGATTAAAGCAAACCAGAA
>Ga0257126_1002408_pt1 | contig 12335 bp, 13 predicted proteins | sample SI060_120mmetaG_FD_190151 | JGI IMG/M metagenome (GOLD analysis project Ga0257126, IMG submission 190151) | Marine microbial communities from Saanich Inlet, British Columbia, Canada - SI060_120m | ecosystem: Environmental > Aquatic > Marine > Inlet | place: Canada: British Columbia | collected... | reverse complement strand
TAGAAGTTTATTAAATGAAATCATAGATAATCCAGAAAATAATTTTGAATCAGAGTTAATAAATTTTGTTGAAAAATATAGTCCACATAAAGATAAAATAAATATGTTAAAAGGTATTTTTGAATATTATAATTTAAAAAATATAAAAAAGACAGTTTTTACAATTAGAGAATATCTTGGAAAAATATGGCCAAAATATAATTTAGAAAAAAAATTAACTGATGTATATGATTTAATTATGTATTTAGGAGACTCTAATTTAGAGACATTTATTTCAAATCTAAGATTAAATGATGAAGTAAATACAAGCACTGATAATTTATTATATCTTAGTAGTGTTCATAGTTCAAAAGGTTTAGAATGGAAATATGTTTATATTATTGATTGTAATAATTTAGAATTTCCTGATATAAGATCTAATTATTTTAAAGATGAATTAAACAGTTTAGAAGAAGAAAGAAGATTATTATATGTTGGTAGTTCAAGAGCAATAGACTCATTAATTATAACATACCATTATGATTTTAAAGATAAAATATCATGTTCTCCTTTAATAAATGATGTAAATAAAGATTATTATGATACTCAAAATATAACTAAATTAACATTAGAAAATACTTCTGATTTAGGAAAATTAATATTCGGATATCTTAAAAATGATGGAATTAATAAAATATACGATTTGATTTATGATATAGATCATGAAAGAACTATAATAGGAAAACCGATTGATATACCATTAGAATTAAGTGAATTGAGACGAGGAAAGTATTATATGGGAAGTTTTTTTGATTATTTAATAGCAAAAATTATGTTAGTAAATTTTCCAAATAATGTAAAAGGTTTTGATTTAAATTTAAATAATTTATTTAGTAACTTTCCTTCTAAAATATATCATAATTATATTGATAAACATATTGACTGGAGAGATATATTAGATGATATATCTTTTATAGCAGGGTATAAAGAATGTAATAAAAATATTATTGAAATATATAATAATTTTTTATTAAATGACTCATTTATAAAAAAATATAAGAACCTTGAGAAAACATTAAAAATTTTTACAAATGAACAAAATCCAAAAGAAATTAGAACACATTATAATATAACATATAACAAAATGAAGGCAGAAGTAGATTTATTGATTGATGATCATTTATTTGAAATAAAATCATCTGAAAATGAAACATGTAATTTAAGAAATATAATTCAAGCATTTATTTATGGGTATCTATTAAATAAAAAAGGAAGAGAAATTAATAAGGTATCAATATATAATCCTATAAAAGGAACAATTGATACTTTTAAAACAAATAAAGAAATATTTGGAAAGGTTATTAAAATAATATTTAAACAAAAAATTAATTAAAATTATGAATCCTCTTATCATATTTTTCAATATAAAGTTGGTTGTCATCTGTTAAAATTGTAAAATATTTTTGTGATTCAATTATTTCAGGAGTTTCAATTGCTTTTTTAGCTTCTTTTAAATTTGAAATATCTATACCATTTATTTTTTTAATCATAGCGGGTGGCACTAATATATTATCTTCATCGATATAAAAAGGTGCCTTTACTATTTTCTTTGTGATTATAACTTTACTATCAGTATTATTGATATCATCTAAACTAAAATTACTTAAATTATTTAAATTATATAAAATATGATTTAGAGATAAATTCATAAAAACTAAGCCACCGTATTTAAAATAATTAATTTGTTCATAGGGGATATATTTAACATGATTTGGTAGTATTGAATCATCATTTAATTCTAGTTTAATTTTTTTATTTTTATTTCTTGAACAAATCACAAGACTAATTTTATCTCCTTTCTTTTTAAAGTTTAAGTAATCACCTAATGAATAATCATTATTATTAAAATTTATATTACCACTATTACTAATTGATCTCCCATCAATTTCACTTATGATTTCTAATTCATTAATATTATTTTTTTTTAATGGACTAAGATCATTAATTTTTGATATGGTAAGACCTGATTTACAATTTTTGAATGTTTTTAAATATTGATTACTTGATTTAGAAAATGATATTCCTAAAAATGGTTTTCTTATTAATTTAATTTTGTCAGAATCATGAATCATATCATTTAAAAAATTTCTAACTAGATTACTTGGGATAGCATAACCAACGGTGTCTTTATTCATTAACCCCGCAAAATTAACTCCTATTACTTTAAAATCATGAGTAATTAAAGGTCCCCCAGAATTACCTTCAACTAATGGAGCATCTATTTGTATACTTCCATCTTGAAAACCATTAGTAATTCCTGCTGTTACTTTAATTCCTTCTTCACCTAAAGGATATCCTACAGCTAATACTTTTTCAGCATGATAAATATTATTTGAGTTACTAAATTCTAAATAAATATCAGATTTAAAACTTTCTTCAACTCTAAGTAATGCTAAATCGACATGAGGTATAATTGTTATTACTTCAGCATATATGTCATCAATATTAGTAGCATTTGGAAATTTTATTTTAACATGTTTAGCTCCATTAATTACATGAAAATTTGTTAATATATTTTTTTCATTAATAAAAAATCCTGTACCTCTTGAATGAGAAGAGTCTAAATTATTATCTGGATAATTCCAATCAAAATTTTCAGATATAACATCAATTAACACAACAGAATTTTTTAATTTATTTAATTGTTCTTTAGATAAATCTGAATTAAATTTTTCTATTTTTCTATTAAATAGTATAAATGAAAGAATTAATAGAGAAAAAATACTTAATATAATTTTATATTCCATTTATATTATATTAGATATTTTTTGTGATATACTTATATACTTTAATATCGTGTTCTTCCATATTATCAAAATCTATGTCCACAATTTTAATTTTATAATTTATTTCAAAAGTCTTAATACCAAAGGTTAGTTTTCTGTTATTACAACAGACACCTTGTCCAACCTTTTTAATTTTATTTTCATTATCGTATACACCAATAAATACACGGTCGCGTTTTTCACCATTAAAATCGATATGTTGTGGTTTATCGATTTTAATGAATCCTACAAAAGTATGATTATCATTAAAGAGATTAAAACTCATACCACTATATAGAAATAGAAATTATATTTTTAAATTTCAATTTTTTATAATTTTTTTGTAATTGTATCTAAATAAAATAATTATATATATATATATTATATGAAAAGATATTATGGAAAATTAATAGATGCTAAAAAATTACCAAAAGATGAAAATGGTAATACAATGTGTCGATGGTGTAATGGTCCAGTTAAACCTCCACGAAGAACAATGTGTTCACCCGAATGTGTTCATGAAATATTAATTAGAACTAATGGAAGATATCTAAGAGATTGTGTTTTTAAAAGAGACAAAGGTATTTGTAAAATTTGTAATGTTGATACGAGAAAAACAGCAAAAGAAGCATTAGAATTACCAATAGATGAAAGAAAAAAATATTTGAAGGAAAATAATATTTCATTAAAAAGAAAAATTTGGAAACGAAAACATGGAGGAGGATTATGGGATGCTGATCATATATTACCTGTAAAAGAAGGAGGAGGTTTGTGTGGTCTAGAAAATATTAGAACTTTATGTATTAAATGTCATAAACAAGTAACTAAAGATAGTTACAAAAAATGATTATTTATATAAAAACAAATTATTTTTATAATATTATGATATCTAAAGATATTACAAAATATATTTTAGATTTAGAAAAAATTATATAATGTTATTATTTTTAAAGTAAAAATATTGAATCTTAAAGATTTATAATATATAGTTATATAAATGAATCTTGAAGATCTTGAAGATATGTTGAAATTAAGAGAAAATGTACTTGACCCAATTATTGAAGAACCAAATTTACAAGAAGAGTATTCAAATAATTGGATAAATTATTGTAATAACATCAATTCACAAATATCATCAATGTGGAATTTTATGTTATTTAATGATTTTAATAACAAAGAAATATCAAATTTACATAATACAATTGAAACTAAAAATCAAGAATTAAATAAATTAAATGATATTAATAATAGACTAGAATTTAATTATGATGATTTAAAAAGAGAAAACAGAAAACTAAAACGAAAATTAGAAGTTATAGATAATGATGAGATATCAATTAAAAAAGTAAAATACGATATACTTTTAGATGAATTTAATAAACAAGAAGATTATGAATCTGAACTAGATGATGATGATAAGGATATAGAATTATCAAAAATATTTCAAAATATAAATTCCATTTCAGATATAGTTAAACTAAAAGATACAAAGTATAAATTTGATTTTATTAACTATAAGAAATTTAGTAAACTATATAATTTAATTCCTGTATTAGAAGAATTTAATAATATTATAGGGATGGATGATATGAAAGAAAATATTTTTAATACAATATCTTATTTTTTACATGGTTTAGAATCTAAAAAGGAATTAAATCATGTGATTATTACAGGTCCGCCTGGTGTTGGTAAATCTACCTTGGCAAAAATAATTGGGAAAATATATTTGGCTTTAGATTTTTTAGAGAATGATAAATTTATTACAGCAAGAAGATCTGATTTAATTGCTAAATATTTAGGACAAACCTCTATTAAGACACAAGAAGTGATAGATAAAGCACTAGGAGGTGTGTTATTTATAGATGAAGTTTATTCTTTAGGTAATCCAGATAAAAAAGATTCCTTTGCGAAAGAATGTATCGATACAATAAATTTAAATATGACAGAAGCAAAAAAAACATGGTTATTAATTGTAGGTGGATATAAAGAAGATATAGAAAAATCATTTTTGTCTTACAACCAAGGATTAGAGAGACGATTTACTGTAAGAATGGATTTAAAAGGTTATAATGCAAAAGAATTATTTTTAATATTGTTAAAATTTATTCATGATAATAATTGGGAAATAGAAGATAACTGTATTACTATAGATGATATAGAATCAAATATCTCATATTTTAAATATTTTGCGGGTGATATGCAAAAAATATTTCAGAAAGCAAAACATTTTTATAGTTTAAGACTAATGAAAATATCAATAGAACTAGGAGAACATAAAAAAAAATTAATTAGAGAAGACTTGATTAAGAGTATAGAATCTATAAAAATGAATATGGAAACACCTGAATTAGATAATGATATAATCTATAGAATGTATTCATAAATTTTATTTAAAAATTTCTAATCTTTTATATATGAACTTTTCAAATGAAAATGGAAATATTTTAGATACAACTCTAAGCCACAACCAATTACAAGAATTAACAATTAATTCAATCAAAAAATTTAATGGAATTGAAGAAAATTTTGCTAACATAACTAATAAAAAATCTAGAAATAATAAAAATAATAGAAATAATAAAAATAATAGAAATAATAAAAATAATAGAAATAATAAAAATAACATAAATAATAGACAGCCATGTAATTGTATGAAACAACATAATGTTAATCAGAATTCTTTAAAAAAAGTAAGTAATTTTAATAATTCTAAAAAGAATTTAAAATTAGGTCTTTTCATAGTATTTGTTCTTTTAATTTCATTTATAGGATTTACATTATATAAAAAAAATATTAATTTATCAAATTTTAAATTAGCAAATTTAAAAAATATAAGATCAATAGATGATATTAAAAATTTATTAAAATGATTTAAAAATAATATGTATATTTAGAATATATTTAAATAATGAAATTACTTAAAAATATTCTTTTAATTCCAGGCCCAGTTACTACTAAATTTCCTAAAATAAATACTTTTTCTGATTATTCCGCAAGAGAATCTTCTTTTATAAATATAATTAGTTCTGTAAGATCTAAATTACTTGAAATTAGTAATACTAATAAAAATAATTACACAAGTATTTTATTACAAGGTTCAGGTACATATGCTAATGAAGCAGTAATTTCTTCTCTTTCAGCTAATTCTAAAGTAAAAATATTTTCAAATGGGATATATGGTGATAGATTATCTGAGATTGTTATAAAAAAGAAAAATTTTAATAAGTCAGTAAATTTAAAATTTACTGATATTATTACACCTGATATTGTTGAAGAAAATATTAAAAATTGTAACTCTACACATATAGCATTAGTTCATAATGAAACAACATCTGGAATACTAAATCCGATCAATGATATAATTCCAATTATTAAAAAATATAATAAAAAAGTAATCGTTGATGCCATTAGTTCTTATGGTGGTATCCCGATTGATATTAATAAATTAAATATTGATTATCTTATTGGAAGTTCAAATAAATGTTTACATGGCTATCCTGGATTATCTTTTGTTATAGCAAATAAAAATTCTTTAGAAGAATGTAAAAATAATTCTACATCATTAAGTTTAGATTTATATGACCAATATTTAGAATTATCTCATAAAAATCAATTTAGATTTACTCCACCAATTCAAATTATTGATGATTTAAATTCATCATTAATAGAATTAATTAATGAAGGCGGCGTAGAAAAAAGATATGAAAGATATTGTTCATTAAATTCAATAGTTTATAAAGAATTAATAGCATATGGATTTACACCATATTTACCTCGCGAATATAACGGACCAATTGTATCAACATTTTATTTACCTGAATTTGTTAAAAACTTTGATTTTAATGTTTTTGCAAATAGATTAAAAAAAGATAATATTATTATTTACCCGTCGCCTATAAATAATCCTAATTTAATTAGAATTGGAAATATAGGTAATATTACAGATAAAGAATTATTATATTGTTTAAGTAGAATAAAGTTAGAACTACTCAAATTTTTCTAATTTACTTATTTTTAGATTAAAATTTAATTGACTAATAACTTTATCATTTTTATAATCATTTAAATATTTTATTTCTTTAATACCTGAAGCAGCTATTATTTTGAAACAATTTAAACACGGATAATGTGTTATATATGCCGTACAATTTTCTGTTGAAACTCCTCTCTTAGCACAATCAGAAATAGCATTTTGTTCAGCATGAACTGTTGCTTGTTCGTGATTATTTACTACAATACTTTCATGTGGTGCTCCAGGTAAAAACCCATTATAACCAGCAGAAATAATTCTATTATCTTTTACTAATACACATCCAACATGTAATCTTTCACAACTTGATCTACAAGAAATTAATTCTGCTGTTTTAGCAAAATATTCATCCCATGATAACCTTTCCATAATTAATTATCAAATTATAGTTTTAAGTTTTTTATTTCAATTATTTTAAATAAATGTTAATGCAAAACTAGTTAATATGTGAAAAATAGCAGTACCATATTTATTACCCATATACGTATCTGATAATTTACTTGTAAGACCAAATATTAAAAATGTTTTAGGAACTATATCTTTGCTAGTTACTAATATTAAACAAAAACATATTAGAATAATAATATTTTTAAAATTATTATTTTGAATTAAAAGCAAAGGTACTAGTGTATAATTAATTATATAATTTTTTGTCATATTTGATAAAGACCATATTAAAATTGAACATAAAAAAAGTAAATCAAAATAATGATAAATTTTAGTTTGTTTTGCCCACCAAAATATTGATGAATAACTTAATCCCAGTAATATAAATTTTGCCAAGTAATCATCAATATAATATATTGGTATCAAATAAAATAATGACGATAAAGAATTCATTGGATACATAAAATTTTTTCTATAAAATTTTTCGTGAGATTTATAAAGACTTATTGATTCATTCATTACATATATAAATACATATTTATTTAAATAAAACTTTAACAAAATAAATCTAAATTATATTATAATGAAAATTAATGGGAATCGTAAATTATTACTTTATAAAAATTTATTACCAGAATATTTAGAAAAAAGAAGAGAGAATTTTGTGCCGGAAATAGAACCAAAATTAATTGAATATGATGAAAGATTTTTTAAAAAAGTATTTCCATATAAGGAAGGTGTTAAATATGAGAATTATCAATTAAGTAATATTGGAAAATATAGTATCTTTTTTCCAAATGATGCTGATAAAACAGCAAAAATAATTAGATCATTTTTTGGTAAAGATGAAAATGTTACTATCACAGATGCCACGTCAAATATGGGTGGAGCTACAATTGCTTTTACAAATCATTTCAATAATGTTAATGCAGTTGAAATTGTACCGTATCATTGTAAGATACTAGAAAACAATTTGAAAAATTATGGAACATTAGAAAAAGTCAAAATATTTTGTAATGATTATTTAGATATTGGTGATAAAATTAAACAAGATGCTATATTTTTTGATCCTCCGTGGGGAGGTCCTGATTACAAACAACAAAAGATTTTAGATATGTATTTAGATGGAATTAATATGATAGATATTATAAAAAATATTTTAGATAGAATAAAAGTTGTGGCAATGAGAGTACCATTTAATTATAATTTAAAGCAAGTTTTAAAATTAACAGAAAAATCAAACGTTTTTACTTTTTATAAACCAGATGGTAGACTAAATTACTTTTTAGTTGTATTAATTAAATAAAAAAAATTGTAAATTATATCATATAAATATATATTATTAATATTATATAATGAACATTATACTTGTTGATAGTTCTTATACATCATTTCATAGATTTTTTGCTACAATAAGATGGTTTTCTTTGGCGAAAAAAGATATTTATAAAGAACATAAAGATGATAAAAATTATGATTGGAGTCAAAATAAAGAATTCATTGAAAAATATTCTAAAATGTATTTGGAGAGTATTATAAAATTAGTGAAAAATAAAGTTTACAAGGACAGTAAATTGATTTTCTGTTTAGATTGTCCACAATGTGAAATATGGAGAAATGATCATCATGATGATTATAAGGGTGGTCGTGTAGACTTGAGTCAAAAAAATAATTTTAAACCAACCTTTAAATATACTTATGAAACATTAATTCCCAATCTTGTTAAGGAAAATGAAAATATATTTTCAATTAAAATAAAAGAAATAGAAGCAGATGATATCATGGCATTATGTGTAAAATATATTAAAATTAAACATAAAAAATTACATACATATTTAATATCTGGAGATCAAGATTTTTATCAATTAGGTTATGATAATTTAACATTTTTAGATTATAAGAAAAAAGATCCCATTAAATTTACTAGAGAAGAAGCCAAACAACAATTGCTATTAAAAATTATAAATGGCGATGTATCAGATAATATTGTTAGTATATTTCCAAAAGAACTAAAAATATCAAATAAAAAGAGAAAAGAAATCAGGGAAAATAAAGAAGAATTAAAAAAATATTTATCTGAATATCCAGTAGCTTACGAGATATACAAAAAAAATAAGATATTAATAGACTTTAAGAATATTCCAGAAAAATATCACAAGAAAGTTTATAAAAAAGTTAGTAAAATTATTTAATTTAATTTAATTTATTTATTTTTAACATAAAGGTAAATACCACCAGCTGTTGCTAAAACTAAAAATATGATTAAGATAATTAAAAATAATTTACTTCCTTTAACATTTGTATTAGTATTTTTTTTAATATCTTTGACGATTGACTTAATTTTATCATCAGATATATCTTTATTAAAATAAATTACAACAACTTTAGGTTCTTGGCTTTCTTGTTCAGAGAATTTTTCTTTTTCTTTAATTTCAAATTTAAAACAATCTTTTTCTTTATCACCACATATTTTTTTAGCTTCATCAATAACTTTTACTAATTCATTCATATCTTCAAACTCAACTTCAACAGTTTTATCTTTTTTAATTGATTCTTCTTTAAATTTTTGTAATTCTTTAATTTCTTCTTTATTTTTATCTTTTTCTGTATAAATAAATTCATCAAGTTGAGTACCAGTTAATTCTTCAAAATCAGGTTTATATAAAGAAAAATTTTCTACTGTTTTATATAATCTAGCATCTTTTTTTAAATATTCTATAATTTCTAAAAGGTTTTCATCTAATACAGCAGTAATTGTATCTTTCTCCCCTGGACCAAGTTTACTATTTTCAATATTTGTTTGATAAAGCCCTACATGTCCTTGTTCTACTTTTTTATTTTGTTTATTGTGTTCTTCAATTGCTTTTAAAAATTCGCTCTTAGTTTGACTTGTATCTATTTTGATAGTGACCTGTTGAGCTTCTTCAGAATATGTTCCTCCATGATCATCATTATAAAAAAAGTAATTGTTATAAGCCAATATAGCAAATTCTTTGATTTTTTCTCCTCTTCGTTTATCTTCTTTTCTTATTTCTTCCTCTGATTCCAGTTCATCATTAATGATAACCTCTTCAATAAAATTTAATTCTGGTGGTCTTCTACGATTAACATGAGGGGAAACAATTATAATTTTATCCCCGTCCTCTCTTCTTGAACAGATATCAGCCATAATTTGAATAACGTTTTGCCTTTGTGATCGTAAATAGGTAGTGGTTATCATAAAATAAATATCATCTCTATTTTTATTAATTAAATGTGAATCAGGTAAATTTAACAATTCAACACACAAATCTACATCCATGGACATGTATTCATACATCTCTTTTGTCAATTCTGATCTTTTTAACAATGTATTACCAAGACTTTGCCAATTTCCAGGATTAATTATGTACTTCATTATCTCTGAGTAATCAGATTCAGACATATCATCAGGTTGGTTTGTTGAAGTTGTAGTTTCATCTCCTTGAGCAAGTTGTTCTATAATATTCTTTTGTGATAAAGAAATATTATTTATATTTTTAAATTTTTCTATTTCAAAATTTTCAGAATTAAAATTTTCATGAAATTGAGTCCAAGTATTCTGAGGAAATCCAAATTTAGTACAAGTAATTATTTCCTCATCAATATAAATTCCATATAATCTATTAGGAGTTTCTTCCATTAGTTCATCCATATTTTTTTTAGTAATACCAGTTTCAAATTCTTTTTTTTTACCATTAATATCTATAGTAATTTTAGACATATATAAATAATTTAGATTATTTTTTATTATATACCCTTAAGAACTTTCTAAATAGATTTAAAATAATTAATAGTTTTTATTAAACCATCATTTAAATTAACTTTTGGCAACCATTTTAATATATTTTTTGCTCTCGTAATATCTGGCTTTCTTTGCATAGGATCATCTTTTGGTAAAGGGGTGTATATAATTTTACTATTACTATTTGTAAGTTTTATTATAGATTCTGCTAATTCATTCATATTTAATTCATTTGGATTACCTAAATTAAAAGGGTAAATTGTATTGTTACTTGTATTAGAATTCATTAATAAAATTAAGCCATTTACTAGATCATCAACATAACAAAAACTTCTTGTTTGACTTCCATCTCCATAAATTGTAATATCGTTATTTTCTAATGCTTGATTTATAAAATTACTTATTACCCTACCATCATGTTTATTTAAATTAGGACCATATGTATTAAAAATTCTTGCTATTCTAATATCAACATCACAACTTCTATTGTATTCCATCATTAAAGTTTCTGCTAATCTTTTTCCTTCATCGTAACAGGATCTTGGCCCTATTGGATTAACATTACCCCAATAGTCTTCTTTTTGAGGATGTACCAAAGGATCACCGTAAATTTCAGATGTAGATGATAATAATATTCTTGCTTTTGTTCTTTTTGCTAAACCTAAAATATTCAATGTTCCTAATATGTTTGTTTTAATAGTTTTAATACCATTATATTGATAATCTTTAGGAGATGCAGGACATGCTAAATTATATATTTGGTCAACTTCCAATAAAATTTCTTTACATATATCATGGCGAATAAATTCAAAATTATCGTTACTTCTAAGGTTTTTGATATTATTTAAATTTCCTGTAAAATTATTATCAAGACATATAACATGATTGTTTTTATTTTGAACTAATTTTTTACATAAATTAGAACCAATAAAACCTGTTCCTCCTGTTACTAAAATAATCATTAATACTTATAATAGTTTATTCTATAAACATATATTTGGTATTTATATAATTATGGTAAATTCATTAGAAGAAATTTTATTTATGTATTTTTATAAAAATAATTTATTATTACCAGATATAGATTTTATAAAATATAAATACGATATTTGGAAAGAAGAAAATGTTAAACATTGTTCTTATTGTAATAAATTAATTAAAAAAGAATTTAACTGTGAATGTTGTGGAAAATATTATTATTGTAAAAGATGCTTTGATAACAATACCTATAATTGTTTTATGTGTAATAAATCAGTATGTTTTGTTTGTATAACTAAAAGAAGAGTTCAATGTATTAAATGTAAATATGGATTTAATTAGTATTGTATCCATATATAGAATCATCCATATA
>Ga0257126_1002406_pt1 | contig 12340 bp, 8 predicted proteins | sample SI060_120mmetaG_FD_190151 | JGI IMG/M metagenome (GOLD analysis project Ga0257126, IMG submission 190151) | Marine microbial communities from Saanich Inlet, British Columbia, Canada - SI060_120m | ecosystem: Environmental > Aquatic > Marine > Inlet | place: Canada: British Columbia | collected... | reverse complement strand
GTGTGAGTATGGGCTACGGCCTATTCACCGACGTCCTGCCGCAGACTGATGGTGCGGACTACGTATTCAGCGACCACATGGAGCCTCTTAAAAAACACAGAGACCATTTCACGCTCTATTCAAAAATGAGGTTCGGTGGGAACCATCACAATGACCACCGGTGTTTTGTCGGAAATACTACAACGAACCCGGACTCTCTTGACCAACTTGTAGCGGACCACGTTGGACATTTAACCCGCGTTAGAAACGTGGTGACTTTCATCAGCCATGCCCATCATCATATCGTTGCTTCCTGGCGTAACAGACTGCCTGTTATGCCAATTCAATCGACGAGGGTGCTATTTGAAACCCTCTTCGCCAAAACTGACAGGAAGACAGAGGAGCGACTTCTGGCGAACAAAAAAAGCGTCCTTGATGGTTCCCTTGAAGAAGCGAAATCACTGATGGCACGGGTCTCAGGCCGCGACAAGCAGAGACTAGAAGAGTATTTCGCGGCTTTACGTGAATCGGAGCAGGAGCTCAACAAATCTATCGAGTGGCTCAATCGGTCTCGCCAGGATGTCGAATTCCCTGTCGCCCCCTCATTTAAGAATGAATTTCTCGCAACCGATATCGATAAACAAAGATTCCTGACAAACCCACGTCAGATTCAACGCGGCATTGCATTCGACATGGTTTACAAGGCCTTCAAGTTTGATGTCACACGCGTGGTCAATTTCTATATGACAGGACTCGACAATGACCATCACCTCACGACACACAACATCAACAAATCCGAGGAAGCACGCGTAAGTCTGACGAAATATGACTCTTCGTTCTTTTCACTGATGGCGAACTTCTACGATAAGCTCGCCAGCACGAGAACCGAATCCGGAGGCACTCTGATGGACGAGACGATCAGCGTCTCCACAGGGAACAATAGCGTGAGCCAGAGGATGGGCCCTCACAACGGAAATGAAATTCCAGTATTCGTTGCCGGCGGAAAATTCACAAATCACGGCAGCCATATCATTCGCAAAGGTGAGACGACCTGTGACATCTACCTCTCAATACTGCAGCAATTTGGCATCGAACGAGATCGGTTCGGCAATAGCAAGAAGAGCATCGCATTGTGATATTATGCTGAATCAAAAAATCACAAAGCTTGCAGTTTTATTACTGCTCTTTGCCGATGCCCATATTTCGAGCATCATGGCAGATGAGCGGATGCAATCGCAACATTTCTTCAATACGTTTTGTGTTTCTTGTCACGGACCAGAGAAGAGTAAGGGTGGCCTCCGTCTGGATCAGATCGACCTGAAAAAATGGAACGATCCAAGTCTCTTGGATGATATTTACACAGCGATCGAATCTGACGAGATGCCACCGGAAGATGCACCTAAACGTCCAGAAATCGATCAAATCAAAGTATTAGAGAAGGTATTAGGAGATCAACTACACCGACTCGCAGAGGAGCAAAAGCCGGGAATGCTAAAACGGCTGAGTCGAGTCGAATATCAAAATACCGTGAATGATGTCTTTGGAACCGATTTCTCACTCATCGACAGGCTGCCACTTGATAGCATCGAAGCTGGTTTTAATAACAATGCCGACAACCTTCACATGTCGGTTGTCGATATGGAGTCTTACTTCAATGTTGCGAACCTTATTTCCGAGAGTGTTGTCAGCGACAAACCTGATCCACGCGTCATCGTTTACTCAACGAAAGACACAGACATTGATACGCATAGCCACAAAGATAACACCAATGGTTTTGCACCTACGCTTTCCTTAAGTTCACGACCCTTGGTATTTGCCACCCAGTCAATTCAAATAAAAATTAACCCATCGGTTAAAACGAGTGGTGTTTATCGGATTGTTCCAAAGGGCTTTTATATCCAAGCCAAGTTTATTGCAGGAAACCGGGTTGAAGAAAGGTTGCCCGCCGTTACGGACATTTCAGAGATTGATACCAACGACCACTCGACGACCGACCACTCGATGAGCTACTTCCTCCGCAAAAACTCGGGCGTAGGACAAAGTATCGTTACTGTGATTCCCAAAAATGCGGCTTGGCAAGACTTCAATCCCAGCATCGGGTTTACGACACAGCTGTCCTCAGATGACACGATTGTTCTGAGATGTAATTCGGTCAAAGGGGGTGGTCTTCAGCGGATGTTCTGTATTGAAACGGCGACTATTACCGGACCAGTGTATGATTCATGGCCACCAGATACCCCTTTTTATAAAACATACTGCGAAGATGTAGATGCATCTACTGAACATAAGGCCTGCCAGACCATTTTAAAGAAACTTGCGCGGAAATTGTTTCGCGGCCCGGTCTCTGACACTGAGATGCAGCAATTCTATAAGCTTGCCATGAAAGCGGTTGCCCAAGACCAAAGCATTTTCTCAGGTCTGCAGGCAGGCATTCGCGGAATGCTATGTTCCCCAAAGTTCCTGTTTAAGCAGGAAGGGGAATTAGAGTCTTTGGATGATTACGCGATCGCTGCACGCATGTCATATTTCCTGTGGAATTCTTTGCCTGACGAGATACTCTTGGCGCTGGCGAAACAGGGAAAGCTTAGGAACCCAAAAGTCCGTCGTGATCAAACGATCCGAATGCTACAGGACGCAAAGACTGACCGCTTCATCCGAGACTATGTTCATCAATGGCTCGATCTCAAAAAACTCGAGATCATCGAACCGGACCTAAGCATTTTTACAGTTGATGAATTTGACCTTGTCCGGAATCAGATCAAAGAAGAACCAGTCGAGTTCTTCAGAGAGTTACTGTCGAGCAATTTGAGCTTATTGAATTTTATTGATTCCGATTTCGTGATGATAACGCAGGAGCTCAACTACATCTATCGAATCGAAGGACATCCAGTTGCGTCGCCTAGCAAAAGACCTGGCGCTAGTAAAATTTCACCGAAAGATTATAGACCCAAAAAGATCAAATCAGAATTTTCTAAAGTGATGCTGGGCAAAAAAGACAAATTTCGTGGAGGTCTACTTTCACAGGCAGGTTTCATGCTGATGACAACTAACAACGGGGAATATACCAACCCATTTTATCGCGGAGCGTGGGTCTTGAAGAGTTTTTACGGAGACCATCTAGAGACACCGGCTGACCTTGAGATCTCAGCACTCAGCCCCCCTACGAAGACAGAAAGCATAAAAGAAACGATCGATGCACATCGAGCGGAAACCAGTTGTAACATCTGTCACAAGAAGATGGATCCTCTTGGGATCGCCCTCGAAAACTTCGACGTCCTAGGGCGCTGGCGGGACCAATACACTGACGTAAGCAACTATGCCCCAAAGAGCAATACAAAGGAGGAACGTTTTCCAGTGGATGCAAGAACTGTCCACATGGACGGCCGGACCTTCGAAGGACCACAGGGCCTAAAGTCAATTCTGATAGAGGACAAAGAGAGATTTTTTAAAACTTTCCTAGAGAGCATGTTGTCCTATGCAATGGCTCGTGAGCTTAACTTTCTAGACCGTGAGAATATTGAACAGCTCTACAAGCACTCCGCTAAGGCCAACTTCAGGCTCCGAGACGTTTTGTTAGAAATCGTATCATCAGACTACTTTAGCAGACGATAGTAATGAGCTATCTTTTACTGCCCCCTTCCCTTCTGGCTACTCCGGTCTAAATGCGACTTCAGCCCATTCCCGGAACACGAAATTTCCTAGCGATAACCCTATGAAGAAACTGATTCCCATCGCGGTATTCTCTATCTTCGTTGGTTTGTTATCTGGGGATACTACGAAAACAAAAGGTGAAAATTTCCAAACCGACGTCAAGAAATCTAAGGAGCCGCTTATCGCTGGATCGACATATTCCATTTGGATCCCCGAATCCATTTCTTCTGTTCAATGTGTCTTTGTAATCAACATGCGCGGAGCTGGAAGGCATCTCTTTGAACAAGATCAAGAGTGGCGAGCATTAGCCAAACGTACTCATTCAGCGATTTTGTTTTGTGAGTTTGAGGCACACGGTGTGCAAAAAAATGGCTACGGACTGTCGATGCTTAAGGCTTGCGACCAATTCGCCATTGAAGTAAATCGTCCCGAACTGAAGCACGCTCCCTTTGTTCTTTGGGGGCATTCGATGGGAGGTCGGGTCGCACAGGATTTTGTTCGATTTCAACCTTCGCGAGTCCTTGCGTTTCACATTGCGCTTCGGGCTAATCCGAGTGACACCGAATTCATGCAAGAAGAGGCGAACAGCATCAAGGTTCCCGGGCTTTACCTTATGGGAGAGCTCGACAGAAAACCAGAAGACATTCGCAAGCACTTCCACCATTCCCGTGAAAGAAAATCGCCCCGTGCTTGGATTTGGCTGCCAGGTCAAAGTCACTGGCCCAGAGGCATGCAATCCAAAAAAAATGAAACAACCCCCAAGGATTGGCGAGCCTGGGCTGCCAATGACGTGGTAATTCCCTGGACCGAGACTATGATTCGACTCCGTCTGCCAACCGGAGAAAATGCGAAGCAAAACCCCGTAAAACTGCGCAATATAGAAATAGAAAAAGGCTGGCTTGGCTCGATCGATTCGGGAGATCTAGCTCCCTACGAAAAATTCGAAGGCGATAAATCAACTGCCTCTTGGTATCCCAATCAAGAAGTTGCGAACGCATGGACCAAATTCGCTTTTCAGTCTCAGAAGCAGCCTCGATAGGTCCACTGATGTTTCTCCGTAACATCGAGTGAAAGTGAGATTATTATAAAGAAAAATGACCGCCTATTTTTAAATTGATTCATTATGAGCCGAAGCATACCCAAAAACATGACACGCCGCAGTTTTGTCAAATCCGCTGCTGCGTTTAGCGTTGCCAGCCCCGCCATTGCCAAAACCCGCAATGCCAATGAGAAGGTTAACGTCGCACTTATTGGCCTCGGAGGGCAAGGCAACTTCCAATACAATGGCCTCAAGGGCGAAAATATTGTCGCCATGTGTGACGTAGATTCCGTGCGCGCTGGGAAAAATTTCGCGGAATTCGATAGCAGAGCCAAATTTACGGATTACCGAAAAATGTTCGACAAGATGCACAAATCGATCGATGCCGTCGCCATCTCTACCCCCGATCATTCTCACTTCCATCCCGCCTATATCGCGATGGATCTCGATAAACATGTTTACCTCGAAAAGCCTCTAGCTCACGCCGTATGGGAAGTCCGGACACTGACTAAGAAGGCACAGGAAAACAATCTAGTCACTCAGCTCGGCTCTCAACGCCATACCAGCTCGAACATGCATCGTGTGGTTGAGTTGATTCAGTCGGGCGCCATAGGTGACGTCTCCGAGGTTCACTCTTGGGTCAGCAGCAGCCGTGGAATGAAACCCCGCTTAACTGAACCACAAACTATTCCCAACACCCTCGACTACGACCTGTGGCTTGGGCCAGCCAAAGACACGCCATACGATTCTCAAATCACACCCTACGGATGGCGTTTTTGGTGGGACTACGGAACCGGTGAAACAGGCAACTGGGGCTGTCACATCCTCGATATACCCTACTGGGCACTAGGCCTGAAACATCCTACACGTTGTGGCGCCAGCGGGCCCGACGCCCATCCAGAAATGACCACAAAGAGTATGACTTCATGGTTTGAATTCCCTGCCCGTGGAAAGCAAGTGCCCGTAAAACTTTACTGGCATCAGACCAAAACTGGGCCAGCGATCTTGAAAGAACTCAATCTTTCTTCAAAAGGCGCCAACACACTCTTTATTGGTTCCAAAGGCATGCTCATTACAGGATTTTCCCAGCATAAACTCTTACCTGAGGAAGACTTCAAAGACTTCAAATACCCAGATCAAAGTATTCCAGCTTCACCTGGTTTCCATAATGAATTCATTAACGCCTGCAAAGGAGATAAGACACCTCCTACCTGTAACTTTTCTTACACAGGCCCTTTAACCGAGACTGTTCTACTAGCCAACAATGCTTTCCGCACCAAAGAAGAGTTCAATTGGGATTCGGGAAACTTGATGTGCAAAAATGCACCCAAATCTCAAGCCTTCATCAAACCCACCTTTAAAAAAGGATGGGATCTCGGCTTAAAATAGTCCGCCAAAGGACTGCCAACCCATATCGATAAACCTTCCCTCCTCACAATCCACATCGAGACTAGTGCGGCCTAGTTCCATTTTTCAAACTGGAGATTACTTAAAGGACTACTACCCGAAAGAACTCGCGCGCCTTGGTAGCAGGATGATCGTATTTCAGGAGATTGCCTCTGCCCTTTTCCAAGCCACCCACATTGTCCCAACGCTTGAGGTCAGTGGAACGTTGAACCTGATAACTTATACCTTCGATTGTCTGCCAGCTCATGGCGAGGCTACCGTTACCTAGCCTGACCTCGTTAAAAACAACCTCAGGCACTTCAATCGATTCCACTTTAAAAGAAAGCCACTGAACACCAACTGCTGGAATAACTCCTTGGATAGTTCGATCTGTTCCAACTCTGAAAATAAAAATATCAGAGCTAGGAAAACAGCTCTCAACCGGAAATCCGTCCCTTAACCTTTTGTCGTATAGACAAAGGGTAATATGATAAGTCCATACTTCGCTAAGGATGTGGAAGGCTCTTCTCTCTAATATGGGAGCGAATCGAATCATTTTGTCAGCCGGCTTAAAGATTCGCGCCTCATGAATAAAATTCATGAGGAGGGATATTTCGTTAATCCGCTAATGGCACAAATGGGGCTATACGGAAACCACCGTGATTAGTCATACAAAAATAATACCTACATTAGCTCTCTCCCTTGCTGCGCTTTTCGTGTGCTCTTGTAAAGACACTGCCGAAGATAAATCCGCAGACGTCTCCATACCTCCAAGCGATAAGCCCACTCCTACAACCTCCTCCACTGCTCTTGTAGCGACTGATCCGGAACCTGTCGCGCCAGAGACCGGAGGCGAATTGGACCTAGAAAAAGACTCCTTGAAGTTTGGTTTCATTAAGCTCACTGACTGCGCACCAATCGTAATCGCCAAGGAAAAAGGTTTCTTTGATGCTGAAGGTCTCTCGGTCGAAGTGATTGCTCAGCCTAATTGGAAACAGCTTCTTGATAACGTCATTACCGGTGAGCTCGACGGGGCTCATATGCTCTCAGGTCAACCTATCGCAGCTACCATTGGTTTTGGAACTAAGGCACACATTGTTACTCCTTACACGCTAGATCTGAATGGTAACGGGATCACTGTTTCGAACGATATCTGGGCTGGAATGCAAGAGAATGATGAGAAGCTTCAATCCGAAACTCCGCCCCACCCCATCACCGCAGTTTCACTCAAGCCCCTCGTCGATGACGCAAAGGATTCCGGAAAGAAGCTGCCAATGGGAATGGTGTTTCCGGTTTCTACCCACAACTACGAGATCCGCTATTGGCTCGCTGCCGCTGATATTCACCCAGGAATGTATACTTCAACTGATCTAAAAGGATTCACCGATGGTGACATCGAGCTCTCCACCACTCCTCCTCCACAAATGCCTGCAACTCTCGAGTCCGGAAAAAACGTCGCCTACTGCGTCGGCGAACCTTGGAACCAGCAAGCGGTCGCTAAAGGAATCGGTGTCCCGGTTACCACTAACTACGACATCTGGAAAAACAATCCTGAAAAAGTCTTTGGTATCACAAAAGCTTGGGCAGATGAAAATCCTAACACTCTCATCGCTATTACCAAGGCCCTCATAAAGGCCGGCAAGTGGCTCGACGAAACAGATGCTAGCGGGAAACTTATTAACCGTGAAGAAGCATGCCGCATTCTCTCCCAGAAAAATTATGTTGGGGCGGATTTCGATATCATCAAGAATTCGATGACCGGCTTCTTCTACTTCCAGAAGACTGATAAGCGTGAAATGCCGGACTTCAATGTCTTCTTCAAATACAAGGCCAGCTATCCTTACTATTCGGACGGAATCTGGTTTCTCACTCAGATGCGCCGTTGGGGGCAAATCACCGAATCCAAGCCTGCCGAATGGTATGCCGAAACTGCGAAAAGTGTTTACCTCCCCGAGGTTTACATGAAAGCCGCCAAATTGCTCATCGAAGAAGGAGCTCTAACCGCTGATGAAATTCCGTCTGATGATTTTGACGGCTACAAGCCCGCAACAACTGAGTTCATCGACGGTATCGAATATGATGGTAAAAAGCCTCTCGAATATCTCAAAGCTCACACCATAGGAAATAAGAGCTAATCTCTTCCGATCGTCTTCATAAACGGGATCCACACACCTCTCTCTCAGACCTCTTTTAGCACCTAGTTTCTTCTATTGGGCTGCTTAACAAATACATCAACTTTCTGCTTAAAATGGCTGAAGAAACAAAGGACAAAATTAAATATAAGCTGCTAAAGTTCATTGATCTCAGCGGCTTCAAAGTCTTTGACCCACCAGTAAGGCTCGCATTTGGCGAGGACCCCAAAAAACAGACCAGCGAAATCGGAAAATTTATTATCCTTCCTATTCTCTTCGTCTCTCTCTGCCTCCTCTCGTGGCACCTCATTGCTCCAACGCATAAGACCAAGTCAGGAGCCGTGCCCACTCCTGGCAAGATCCTGAATGCCTACGGCAACAACATTCGCCTCAGCGAGAGGGAGGAAGAAAAAGAGGATGATTTTCTCGCTACCGGACAAGAGCGTCGGGACCGCCTCACTCTCGTCGAAAAGGCCATTCCAGAACTTGAAGCAGAGGCCGCCCGACTTCAGAAACTTTCCGTTGAAGCTCAAAAACAAGGAGGGAAAAGTATTAATGATAAGATCGCTCCACTAAAAGCAAAACTTGATCCCTTAAAAGCCAAGCATAAAGCAGCCAAGGCTGCTCGAAAAGCCGCCGTGGCTAACATGGCAGCCACGGTTGCCGCCAAAAAAGCGACTCCGGAAGACTCCATAAAATTGGCTATCGCTCACGCCGAACAGGCTGAAGCTGAGTCTGAAGCCGAAAAAATCCTTAACGACAAAGTTAACGCAATTCGAAACAACCCTCCCGAATCAATGAACGATGCAAAGATCGCAGCCAACAGCGCTGCCGATGAAGTGCAACATTTCAAAAAACGCTTTGACGTCCTCACCAAGGAAAACAAAGAAATCAAGCGAACCGCGCTGCTAGCAAAGATCGCGGAAGACGAAGCGGTCCTCGCTTCCTCAAGCGACCCTGTGGTCATTGCAAGCAAGACTAAAAGCATCTCTACCAATCGTAAGAAACTTGAAAAGGAAGATCAAAAGTTTGCCAAGAACAAAACCCTTGGCTTCCAAACCATCCGCTCCCTCGCCACCGTATTCGTTGGCTTTCTCATTGCAGCTGCCGTCGCTATTCCAGTGGGTATTATGTGTGGTCTGAACAAGATCGTGATGGCCTGCCTCACACCTATCATCTCCATCTTCCGACCGGTTTCCCCAGTGGTGTGGCTACTCATCTTCCAGATCGTGGTGGGCGCCTTCTTCCTGCCTGATCCCGCCTCACACCCCCTCTTCACTACTCTTAACCAAAATGAGTTTTTCGCCAGCTCCTGGCTCGAGTTTGGCAATCCCCTCGCCTACTTACAAACTGATGCCGCAATGATATTCTCGGCATGCACTGTCGCGATGTGCGCTCTTTGGCCGGCCCTCGTCAATACAGCTCTCGGTGTCTCCGCAATTGACAGAGACCATCTAAACGTCGCACGGGTTCTTAAGCTTGGTTTCTGGGCGCGCCTTTTCAAAATCATTATCCCATCCTCTTTACCTCTCGTCTTCGCAGGACTACGGATTTCACTTGGAGTTGGATGGATGGTCCTCATCGCTGCCGAGGCCCTTTCCTCATCAGACGGCCTCGGAAAGTATGTCTGGGATGAGTATCAGAACGGCTCCTCACAATCCTTCGCCAATATTATTCTCGCCTGTTTCATCGTAGGAATCATCGGATTCTTCCTCGATCGTATCATGATCGTTTTACAAAGGCTTGTCTCATTCGACGACGGATCATCAACCGCTTAATTAAGATCACCATGAGCTACCTCGAAATCGAAAACGCCTCAGTCTCTTTTGGTCCCGTCTCAAATCGAACTCACGTTCTTTCGGATATTAATCTATCGGTAAATAAGAACGAGTTCATTGCAGTAATTGGCTTTTCGGGCGCAGGAAAATCAACACTAATTTCCCTAATGGCAGGACTACAAACTCCTACCACCGGAGAAATCCGCATGGATGGAAAACCTATCAGAGAACCTGGTCCAAATCTTGGAATGATGTTCCAAAACTATTCCCTACTTCCCTGGCTCACCGTCAGTGAAAACATCCATATCGCCGTTAAAACCGTTTTTCCTACGCTCTCAAAAACCGAGATTAAAGAGAAAATCGCTCACTATGTTGACATGGTTAAACTTTCGCACGCTAGCGACAAGCTCCCGCATGAACTTTCAGGTGGCATGCGACAACGAGCATCACTCGCTCGCACCCTTTCTCTCGATCCTAAAGTTCTACTGCTCGACGAACCGCTATCTGCTCTTGACGCCCTCACCCGCTCCGAACTTCAGGATCAAATCCTCAATATTTGGGAAAAGGAGAAACGTACTGTCGTGATGATTACAAACGACGTTGATGAAGCGCTTCTTATGACCGATCGAATCGTCCCCCTCACTATGGGACCAGAAGCCACCCTCGCCGAGCCCTACTTGGTCGAGATAGAAAGACCCCGCGACCGCCAAACTCTTAACGATCATCCAGAATTTAAGCGGCTAAAAGTAGAAATCACAAACTACATGATGGCGATCAATAAGGGATCGAAAGTCAACCAGCACGAGATCACTTCGATGCCAGACGTCCGCCCCAGGGATTTCTCGCTTCCAAGCGCAAGGATCCGTCTCAAAAACAAAACCCGACAACCTGCCTCTACAGCTTAGCTCCCTATCGTTTCTATGAGTCTCACTCTTCAATATTCTGAAGAAAAGATTCGGCGCTCCGTCGAAATCTCTAATCTCGTGAAGGAATATCCGAATCCTTACGGAGATGACTTCCGTGTCATCGAAAATTTTAACCTAAACATCCAGGAAGGTGAATTCATCTCACTTATCGGCCACTCCGGCTGCGGCAAGTCCACTGTCCTCACCATGCTCGCCGGTCTCAACGAGATTTCCGACGGCGGTATTATCGTAGGAGCAAAAGAAATCCACGGACCCGGACCAGATCGCGCAGTCGTCTTTCAAGCGCCTTGCCTCATGCCTTGGATGAACGCCTTTCAAAACGTTATGCTCGGCGTCAAAAATGTATACCCGCATGTTTCGAAATCAGAACGCAAGCAGGTCGTTGAATACTCTCTTTCAGTCGTCGGTCTGGGAGACGCTATGAAGAAATATCCTCGTGAGATGTCGGGGGGCATGCAACAGCGGGTTGGCATCGCACGAGCGATCGCGCTTCAGCCAAAAATTCTTCTCCTTGATGAGCCTTTTGGACGCCTCGATTCCCTCACCCGAATGGAGTTACAAGATGTCATCATTGACATAATTTCTCGCGAAAAACTGACCGCTATGATCGTCACCCACGACGTAGATGAAGCCGTTTTTATGGCTGACCGCTGTGTGATGATGTCTAATGGGCCTCTAGCTGGAGTTGGCGAAATTCTCGAAATCGATTTCCCGCGTCCGCGCAATCGCACCGAGATTTTTGAGGATTCTGCGTTTTTCAAATACCGCGAACACCTCCTCGCCTTCCTTGAACAACGGGCCCACATCAAAACCGGAAGCCGTATTTTTTCTAATGGCGATTCTATGGGATTTGTTGACATCAAAGGCAAGGACCTGGAACTCGCTACCGCAGAGATCGCAACCTCGGTCGCCTGACAAATATCTTTTCTCCCCAAAATTAAATCGGCCGCACAGCAGCCTATAAAACCAAAAATAAATGATAAGCCAACGTTACCTCGCCCTCAGCCTTTTGGGTCTAAGCTCCGCCTTCTCCGTCGCCGGAGAGTCACTCGAACCTGTAAATTCGATTTCGCACACAAAAACTCCAGACTTCATGGAGAAAATTAAATTAAGCGGGGACATCCGATCCCGTTATGAAACCCGAAATGAAGATACCTTTGATCTTTCCAGCGCACTAACTGTTCGAGGTCGTCTGGGGCTGAAACTCGGAGAATTCAATGGCTTTTCTGCCTTCATCGAAGGGGAAGGAACTAACGCCCTCGTCGATGACTTCGCCTCTAACCCACTTCCCGCCGGACTCCAAAGCCCGGGCGGCCTCACTGATCCGTATGAATTTGGTAATACCTTCATCGGAGATCCAAACAACAATGAACTCAACCAAGCTTACTTGAAGTATTCCAGTAATGGCTTCACCACTACCGTTGGTCGACAGCGCATTATTCGCAATAC
>Ga0257126_1002404_pt1 | contig 12347 bp, 8 predicted proteins | sample SI060_120mmetaG_FD_190151 | JGI IMG/M metagenome (GOLD analysis project Ga0257126, IMG submission 190151) | Marine microbial communities from Saanich Inlet, British Columbia, Canada - SI060_120m | ecosystem: Environmental > Aquatic > Marine > Inlet | place: Canada: British Columbia | collected... | reverse complement strand
CAGTACATGGGCCTATAGCTCAGTTGGTTAGAGCACCTGACTCATAATCAGGTGGTCCCAGGTTCGAGCCCTGGTGGGCCCACTGAAAATCAAGCACTTACGCAGAAATGTGTAGGTGCTTTTTCATTTTTGCCCATCCAATCGGTTTGTACGGCGTTAAGATGTTCTTAAATTACCTACGGATTAAAAATGCTAACTTTAAATAGTTCACGCGCATTACGGAAGAGCTAAAAACATGAGCTAGACTGACTTTATTTAATACACGTGAGAAAGCAGTGACATATGAAATTAAGTCCTTGATGGTATGAGAGATCTTAAATATCTATTTGCGTACACAGTGCCCATTTCAGTTTACATATCGTTTATTTCGACTGGGATTTGGACGTATTCTGCGGTTGTCTATGTTTTCTTGATCATCCCAATGTTGGACTTGATTTTGGGTGAAGAAAAAGATAATATTCCCGACGAAAGTGTTGCCAGTCTTCAAAATAAATGGATTTTCGATGTCATGTTGTTTTTAAATGTTCCAATTGTATTTGGATTATTATTTGTAGGATTTTCTTCAATTCAAACAGGCGATTTTAATACTCTTGAGACGATCGGTATTGCTATTTCAACAGGCGTTTTGTTAGCAACAAACGGCATAAATGTGGCTCACGAATTGGGTCATAGACGCACGTATTTTGCGCGATTTACGAGCAAACTCCTATACATGCCGTGTCTGTACATGCATTTTTATATTGAACATAATTTTGGTCATCATTTAAATGTTGCAACGCCAGAAGATGGTGCTACTGCTAGAATCAATCAGTCGGTCTACTCATTCTGGTTTACTTCAATCACCAAGCAATATTTAGACGCGTGGAAACGCCAAAAAATAATCCTCGAAACCCAGAAAAAATCTTTCTTCTCTCTGAAAAATGATATGATTTTTTATCATTTGATACAGCCACTATACCTGTTCAGTATCTATTATATCTTCTCTTTTGAAGTAATGATTTTCGCAATTGTAGTTGGAATAATTTCGATTCTATTTTTGGAATGTATCAACTATATAGAGCATTACGGTTTACAGCGTCAAAAGTTAGCTTCTGGCCGTTATGAGCGGGTCGAACCCCATCACTCGTGGAATTCAAATTTTAAAATTGGAAGAATTACGCTTTACGAACTAACACGACATAGCGATCATCACTTCAAATCTTCAAAGAAATATCAAGTCCTGGATAATCATGAAGAGTGCCCTACACTGCCTATGGGCTATCCATCGGCAATCCTTTTGAGTTTTGTTCCGCCGCTCTGGTTTAGAGTAATGAATCCCAAGGTGCCTCAAGTCCAGTAGAGGCGATTTCGCGAACAATGACATCAGGATTAAAGCGCGTTATTTGAATTGATCTGCAAAACGAGACCAAAGTCCTGTGTCAGGAAGACCTGCTGTGAATAGTACAGGACTGTTATTGATGGTTTCGGGAAGCTCCAGCATGTGGGCATGCAGCGCAATCTGTTGTTTTAAATAGGGCTGCGCGTTGCCGTATTTCTCGTCCCCAATGATTGGGCAACCGATGTGGGCCAATTGTGCCCTGATTTGATGGAACCGCCCCGTTTTTGGCTTTATTTCCAGCAAACAACCGAACGTGGTGACCGCCAATGTGCGGTAGCTTAACTGGGCAAGCTTTGCACCTTTCTTTTTGCCGCTTACGACTATTGCTTTTTTTTGCTCAAGATCTGTCCATAAGTGATGTTCTAATAGTCCCGAATCTAACTCCGGGGCCGAGCTAGTTATAGCCAGGTACGTCTTTTTGATTTGTCTGTTTTCAAACCACTGGTTTACTGTTTTAAGTGTACCCGGACGCTTTGCCATAAGTAAGATTCCGCTTGTTACGCGGTCTAAGCGGTGGGTAATACCAACGAATGGAGTTTTTACTTTTTCACTTAAATGAGCACGCACCAAAGCTTCGGCATTATCGGCTTCAAATTTATTGTGTTCAGAAATGATACCCGCAGGTTTAGTGATCACAATGATTTGATTGGATTCAAAAAGGATATCGATGGCGGACATGGAGTTTTTTCTATGATGGAGGGTAAAAGTAGTTCAATTTAGGGCTGCCCATAGCATTAAAGACTTTCGTCATTTCGAAAGTGACTTGGAAACGACCTCCTCATTGGACGCTATTTTGAATAAATGCGACTTTCAAGGGGAATAAAGGTACCAGGCTTAGCGCTATGATTATGGTGAGACCGGAGATGAAAAACTTTACAGATTCATCAACGGGAATTTTATAACAAAGCGCTCCAACAGCTCTAGAAACCATAAAAATGGCAAGACTTTCATCCGTAAAGCGTTGCAGTCCGAATTAACGATACATCCGTAAAGCCTTCATATGAGTCATTAAATATTTCGAAATTTCGAAGTAGGTCATTTCATAGCACTTCAGTGATTTGAAGCGGTAGTCTGTTCCAATTTTTCCAGAGTTGTACAATTGGATCTTCTCTCTTGTTGAGTGATGAGATGTTTTCTCAATGTATACATGCATTAGGTTGATTTGATTTTCTATTTCTAGAAAAGCCTTAAAGTTTGGATCGCTATTATCGTCGTACGTTAAGATGAAAGCTTTTTTCATTTGGAAAGGGCCGAATGAAAAATCGTAAGGCATGATATCACTCAATAAAAATTTTTCTAATTCGTATTGCCCTTGTGAATAGAATAATAGTTCTGGGGCTACAATTGCGAATATGAGTGTGTCTTCTTCATAAACGTACGACATCACGTCAATCTTTTCTTGAATTAATTTATCCAGACATTCAATATTTTGAGTCTGAGCTTGTCCGGACCAATGGATAACGAAAAATAGGAATAGCATCAACTTTTGCTTGGATACTTTACTACAGGAATTCATAAGCTGAAATTTCCAACGTATTGAAGTCGATATTTTTGATGAATCTAGATGGCGAAACCAATATTTAAGCTCTTTAGTCCTCATAGTTGTTATATTTAATGTACCAAAACACACACGATGCGTACAAGAATTATTGCCGTTGTCTGCCTTTTCCTTTCAGTGTCTGTCGCTCATGCACAAAATAGTGCCAAGAGTGCTTTCAAGCAGTATAAGAAAGGTAATCTAGAAAAAGCTAATCAGTTACTGGATGAAATAGAATCAAAAGGAGAACAAGCGTTGCCGTACTACTACGTTAAAACCCTTTGTGTTTTGGAGAGCGCCGCTACTCCAGAAGATTATAAAAGAGCATTGTATTTTATTTTAAAATCGGACCCAAGGTCAATTATCGATCCAAAGGAAAGTAAGTCGCTGAATAAGATTTATGAGTTGAATGGTGAGTCTTATGAAGAGTTATTGTCTAGCTTTTACAGAAAGGTTTTTCTAGGTTATAAATCTTGGAATACAGCAGAATTATGGCTAGATCACAACGCTGTATTTGCATACAGTACACAACGTGATTCTGCTTTTTTATATGAAGCAAATTCAGTTTTTGCTGATATGGAGCCTACGTTAGAGGAATACAGTACATTTTATTCTAAGTATATAAAAGGTAAGTACACGGAAGAGATAGCCATAGAAGCATACCAGAAGCTAGTCAATCTAGAATTCTTAAAAGTTGATGAAAGTGGTAATCTAGAACTGCTTTATGATTTTGCATATAGATACCAAAAAGAATCTCAGTTTAAGCTTCTGGTTGAGCAAGCATGCTCCAAAGCTATCAGATTCGATGATGATTCTAAACGTCTATTGAAATTTGCAGTTAGATTCAATGGCGCGGGATTTGAAAACTTGGTATCCGATGCCAGGCTAAAGGCCTTCAATGTGGATTACGTAGTATTAAAAACGGAGGTAGACTCCGGAACGCTAAGTATTCAACCAGTCAAGGAATTCATTTTGAATTACTCTAATCAAACGGAGGCCTGTGAAGCGATAAGAAATAATTTAGACTCACTCACTTTCCTTCGATTAACAACAAACTTTAATACTGATAATTACGCAGCGTACATCTCTAATTTTCCATCTTCGAAAATCAGAGGATCCTTAGATTCCCTCTTAAATACGTATGTATATCGAATCATGATGGACGATGATTTAAAAACTGCTCTGGATTTGTACGAGGGGTTTAATATGCCAGAATCTAGTTATGGATATGACGTAATCCAAGGATTGATCAACAATCGGACGCTATCATACATACCTGCCCTTAATGAGTATAATTCCTATTCCTTCAAGCGAATCGATGGTAAATCATTGAGTTCAGATATTAATGAATTTAATGCTGAGGTAATATTGCGAGACGGCTATAGCTTATTCCGCTTCAAGGACAGCGATGGATGGGGAGTCGTGCAAATAGATGAGAATAGAAAAGTCAAAGAATTATTTAGGTGCGATGAGGTTAGCACATTAACTAACAACTTATACTTGACTAAATCCGGTGATGTATACTCCGTAATCGCTACCAATGGCGAGGTTTTAACAACTTCAGATAAAACTCCCCCACTAATACTGCCAACGGGTAACATTCTTGTCCCTGGTAGCAAGTCAATGATAATTGATCCTTGGAACAAGTCAAAAGTTGAAATAGATCATTGGCTTACTACTTTGAATGAGTATTGCTTATCTGCTCAGTCGGCAACATCATCAAATGAGATCGTGGCCCTTTATGATATGGCCGGGGAAGAATTGATATCAGGGCGAAAATTAGAGGTTGAAGGAACCATCGGGTCCGTCCAGAACCTACTTGTTGATGGTAAACGATACGTTTTATATGAAGACTCTATATTCAAAAATCCCGTCAATAAGTATCTGATCTTTTACCAAGATGGGCAAAATATGATTTATGCATCTCGGGACGAATCATATAGCGGTGGAACTATAACCATCATTAAAGACAATACAAAAGAAACTTTGGTGGCGCGCTGGACTAATTTATATGATGATGTAATTGGATTTCATACCGATGAAGGGGTCCAAATCTACTCTTTGAATTCTCTAACGAAAATTCCTCTTGCATCAGTGCAAGATTACAAGGTAGTTAATGGAGATGTGTTAGCTCAATCAGAGTTTGGCTTCGTATCTCTTTATAAACAAAGTCCTTCTGGTTGGTATTCACCTATTACTCTGAGTACTGCAAATGGGTTTTCGCTTGATGGAGACTTCGAAGAAGAGTACTATGAGGACGGAGGAGACTATGAGGGAGAAAATTATGAAGGTGATCCTTTTAGTACTTCAGCTTTTAATGATTACGCTTATTATGAGACTACCAATGGCTTGAGATTTGATAAATCAAATTTTGAAACTCCCGCTGTTTACCCGGTTCGAATTAACGATTTCATGGAGTATGTGAACGACCAAGGGAAGCTCATCGGCCCTAATTATTTTCGTCAAACTAGCGAATTTAATGCACCATACACTCAAGCTTATGATTCAAAAGATGAATCAATAATTATCAATAGCAATGTAGATGATAAGGTCAAAGGCTATTTACAGCAATGGGTGAGTCCAAATGAATTTATTTACTCTGAGGGGAATAAGTTCTATGAGTATGATGTTCTAACGAAATACTCGTACGAATTATGCTCCGATTGCTCAGTTAGAAAGAAAATTCAAGAAGATCTGTATGAAATCGAAGTGGATGAGAGAATAGCTTATCTCCAGACTGGTCGTTCAGGAAAATTCTTTGGAGCATACTTATCTTCTGAAGATCACACACTTAGGGCGCACCTTTCAAAATTAAATGATTATTGGCGGGAAGATTCCTATAAAAGCCACTACGAGTACATGAATCACTTGGATGAAATTAAGGTATTTAAGGAAGTCAATAAATACCTTTTAGCAAAGGTTAAGCTTAAACTTGCTTTGGCACTAGATAAGGATAAGATTCCCGAAGCGGTGGGTGAACTCGAAAACTTTGATCAAGAGTATTTTTCGGATGACGAGAGGGCAGAAATTTATAATAGTGTGGCTACGCGTTTCTATAATTCCGATGATTATGAAAACGCGATTTTATATTATGGTCTTTTATCTACCATAAGGCCCGAAGAATTTAATAGTATTTATGCCTTAGTTGTTGCAGAGTGTTATGCCGGCATTTATGATTATGAAAATGCTGAAAAATATTACATGGCATGGGGAGGAACACTTGACGAACCTAGGCATTATTCGCATATTGCTAATATGTATAAGGATGCAGGATATTCTTCAAAAGCTATTGAGTACTATAAAAAATATGCTGCCATTGGTGAATATGAGCGAGCGTATGCTATGGACAATATTGGGCACATATATTTTGATGACGGCAATTATTCTTATGCGGCTTCCTCATGGAAGCAATGTATTAAATACTATCAAAAACAAGACAATGACTATATGTTAGGTATATTGTATTATAATATCGCAGTTTCTTATCAGAATAATAAAATGTCAAGCTCTGCATGTAAATATTATAATCTGGCATCGGATTATGGTCATGAGCTACCCTATTGGTATAATTACAACTGTAATTCAAGTTACTAGTTTCGATATTAGCTTATTGCTCTCTTGACTTCAGTATTGACTTCCATTTAGGAGAAGCCTCATAGTGTAATGAAAAACCTTGAATAGCTTAAGGAAAACGGATTTTCCACGCTTGTAGTATAGGCGGGCAGGTTTGGTACCACCCATAGCGTTGTCGTTTACCAGAGATTTCTTCACTGATTTATCGGTAAAGAGTCGGTGTTCTAAGATTCCTTTTGAGGGGCTTGGTGGCGTGGAGGTAATGACGATGTACGACTCCAACGAATGGGGGTTTAGGTTCCTTGGTCCAGGCAGTGACGGACTTAGCTCTCAACGGATAAGGGTTCAAAAGAGTTTTGCTCCGTGATGATGCCCGATTCTTTGTTGATGATGATCAATGCAGTAGATTCAAATACGATTTCGGGTACCTTCATTCGCTAAAATTACCCCCTTTTTACTTGGGCTTAGCAGAAGTGGGTGAAAGAGTTGATGTATTTTAGCAGGCAGATTACGGCCACATGAAACTAAACACTAGCGAAATCCCTTATAAGTTTCGTCATTTCTACTGGAACAAGTACGTCTTGAAGCTTTTCAGGAAGGAGCGCTTTTTCATGTCGTATAGCTACCGCTACAAGGCCATCTGGTTTCGAAACTATAAGGTCGCTTCGCGTACCATCAACAACTACCTTACTTCCGACAGTAAGCCTGGGTCATTGATATACGGTTCGGCCATGCCGTATTCCAGATGGGCGGTCAGGAACTTCTATAAGTTCTCCTTCGTACGCAACCCTGAAGAAAAATTCATCAGTTGTTGGAAGGACAAGGTAACGGTACAGAATTATTTCAGGTTCTCGGAAGAAGAGCACAGGCGTATGCAAGATTTTGACACGTTTCTCACCTGGGTGGAGGGTCAAGATGTTACTAAATGTGACGAACATTTGCGCGCGCAAACTTCCATCATTGATATTCCTAACATGGACTTTATAGGCCGATTCGAAAACTTCGATGAGGACTTCGCCAAAGTTGCAGAGCAACTGGGTACGCCCTATGAAAAAGAGGTAAGACTCAATGTCAACCGTTCTACTAAAAAAGTGGAGTTAACAGGCGATCAACGCCGCAGATTACAGCGCATTTATCGCAAAGACTATGAGGTGTTTTACCCGGAGTTATTGATTGACTAATTCCCGTAGTACTTCTTCACCAAAGGCGTCAAATCCGCATTGTATTTCTGCGGTGTCTTTTTCTTACGACTGCTATTCACAGGCGTATTTAGTACTTTCTGAATACTCCTTTTATCTGCGTTAAAGTCGAGCCAATTCAAAATTCGCTCCGCTTCTTCCGCATTCGAAAAAAGATCTTCTGAGCGGACCGTCAAGGTTCTGTCCTTTCCCGCACCGGCCTTAAAATCATCAATAAAGGCATTCGTTGCATTCCACAACCATGCAATTTTATCTTCTTGGCGTTCGATTCCTAAATCTTTAGCGGGTGCAATACGTCCTTCGTCTGTGATGGTTTTACCCGTGTACCAATTTCTTTGGATTCCCGAAGAGACAAAGCTATCTGGATGGCGCAGCAGGTGAATAAACTTAGCATTGGGAAACAACGCTGCCATGGCTGGAGCAAAAAAGGTCAGTCTATTGTTGGTTTCAACGTAGCGCAAATTCTGCAATTGGCAATCCCGAATAGCTTCATACCGCCCGGCCATAAATGCACCTTTCGTAAACTCAATATTACTGGGGTCCGCATAGGCCAATTTACCTGTGTAGAGCATTTCAGGCAACGCTTCGTGTTCGATGTGTAAACCGTTTTCCAATTCAAAAAGACGGGTCAGCAGCATGGTCCCAACCCTCCCAGTAGAAAGCACAAAAACGGGCGCTGCATTGGCCAACACATCTTCAGGAAGTACTTCGCTATCTTTTAGGTGCCCGTGTAATTTAGCACGTAGTTTTAGCGCTTTCCAATACTTCGTGTTGAATTCAAACCATTCCTTTAAGAGCTTGTCTTTTCTCATGCTTTGGGCAGTTTTTGTTCTAGTAACCCTTTGAATTGATCTCTAAATGAGGCACTGTCGTAAGCAGCGATATGTTTCTGCAGCGTGGCACGAAGTTCTTCCATTCGATCCGATTTTTCAAGTGCGCGCACAAGTGCAGGTATGGCACCTTCATTTTCATACCGTAATTCCTCATACGGAACGACCTCTTTCTGACCACCACTATTGTGAACGATCGGTATACATCCTGCTCCAATTCCCTGAACCGTTGTAATACCAAAGGGCTCTTCGCGTAATGAATGAATAAAAAAGGCTGCAGAAGTTAAGAGGTTATTGCGCTCTTCTTCTGAAGCATCAGCTATGAGGTGAACATTCGTTAGTTTGAAGTCTGTAATGGCCTGTGCACATCGGTTATAGTAATCCACATCATTCTTAAAGCCGATCAGATAGAGCTCATATTCGCGCAGATCGGCCATCATTTTGATCTGCTCTAATTGACGTTTGTTTGGCGAGAAACGCCCTAGGCTCACGATGCGACGACCTACTTTTTCACTTTGCTTAAAATCGATTGCTACAGGAGGATAAAGTATACCGTCAATTTTTGCGTTGTACTGCTCCTCAAAGCGCGCTGCGGTAAATGCGCTGTTTGCAATTTGCAAATCTTTAGCACCTACGGTTCGGTGCCACCGGTAGCGTAAAGCATTCAGTTGCAATGGGTCTCTTCCAATATCTAAAAGCTTAGTCAACGAAATTCCTGTCATTAGACGAGCTTTTCGCGGGTAGTGCACATAGCTGATGCTATTTAGGGAAGGATCTAGACCCAGGCTGGTATTGTTGCTGTTGATGATTAAGTCGTAGTCCTGGACATGTTTGTTGACGTCGCTGTTGAAACGCGTAATGTTCCATTCAAAAGGCAGTTTCGGCTCTTTTATAGGCTTAAAGTTAAGCTGGATTGAAGCGCCGTAATGTGCTTCAATATCTTCCAACTTAAGCCGATGACGGTAGCAATAAAAATCCGGAATGATTCCAATAGCATTCAAGACTTTCGTCATTTCGAAAGTGACCTGGAAACGACCTCCTAATTGGACTCTATTTTGAATATATGCGACTTTCAAGGGGAATAAAGGTACGCAGGCTTAGCGCAACAGTAGGTTTTTAATGAATTTTCTATTGACCAGTAGGGCAGCAACGACGATCAAGCCAGAAACTAAAAACTTAAGAATACCGTCAAAAGGAATTTTGTAACAAAGGGCACCCACGGCTAAGGTGCCTAAAAGGATGGCGAGGCTTTCTTTAGTAAAAGGTTGAAGGCCACTTTTTCGATAAATCATAATGGCTCGCATGGTATTGACGAAAACAACCGCAATTAAGCCGCTGTAGGCAACACCTAATATCCCATAACGAGGTATAAAGAGAAGGTTGAGTATCACATTAATTAAGAGCATAATGGAACCAATTTGCATGTTCAATTGGTAGAACGGACTATTAGCAATGATTTCACCATTAGAACCGAATGCAGCATTGATGTACTTTCTCGCTAAAGTCCAAATCACCACTGGAATGGCTGGGTAGAAGCGTTCGCCATCGGGAATGAGCGAAAATATCCACTCAACATTTACTACTACCATGATCACATATGCAGCGTTAACCACCATCTGTGCGCTCGAAGTTTTTTCATAAATCTTTTTGAGCACCACCATGTTGTTTTTGTTCCAACTTGTCGAAATCTGAGGCGCCAGCATTTGGTTGATGGGACGGCGAATACCGTCTATTACGGAGCCCATGAAAAAGGCCATCCCATAAATACCTACGCTGTTCATGTCCGTAAGCATAGAGAGCATCTGGACATCAAGGGTATTAATGCCAATCTCAATGAGCACACTAAAGACACTGATCCAGGCAAATTTTTGAACGTCACCACCCATGGGTGCCCACAGATGTCTTAGATAAAACTTAGGCTTAACGCGGTTCCATGCATACAATAGCGCAATGGCCCCCAATGCTAAAGAAGCCCATGCATAAGCAATGAGCCAATGGCTGAAACCAAAAATTCCACTGTTTAAGAATAAAACTAAGGCAAGTGCAATCATGGCGATGCGTAACCCCATGTTTTTAATGAATACGGGAATGGCAATTTTTTTTGTAGTGGCTGCAGCAGAAACGGCCATTAAAAAAGCCATACCGCTAACTATGAAAAAGCTGAGGTAGCGTAGCAAATAAGCATCTTCTGGTTTAAAGCTGAAATAGGGTGCGAGTAGGGGACCGAACACAAATACTAAAACACCCACGGCAAGCATGAGTAGCGTGCTGCGACCAACCACCGTACTTTCAAATTCTTTTTTGTCTTTCGAAGGATCGGAATGAAACTTTGTAAACGAACGGTGTACTCCAAAAAGCAAAATATTTGACAGGAGCACAGCACTGCGTTCCATCCACCGGTACATTCCTAATTCCTCAGTGCTAAAGAGTTTTGGAAGAAGCCAAAGATTGAGCGCCGCACCTAAAAGGATACCAACGAGGTTTATTAACGCGCCGGAAGAGATTTGTTTTTTAGCGTTGTTCATAGTGCCTAAGGCTTGGCTCAAATGTAGTGATTTACAGAACTACTAGGTTATGTGCTGGCCCCCATCGATACACTTACTTTGGTCCAATTTTCACCCTTTTAAAACGAAGCGATTCAAAGAATAGTACCGCATTAATGGCTGCTGTTTTGAATCCAACCCTTGCAAGCGGTTATGGCACGGCGCCATTGATCCCGGAGTAGCTTTTGGTTCAGTGGTGCGGGTTCGAAACTGCGATCAACATCCAATAGGAGTTTTAGATCGTCCAGATTTTTCCAGTGACCTATTCCAAGCCCTGCAAGTAAGGCGGCGCCTAATGCTGTACTTTCAGTTTCTGCCGGTCGAATCACTGGGCAACCGATAATGTTCGCTTGAAGCTGCATCATGGTAGCATTCGTACTCGCACCGCCGTCCACTTTAATGGCTTTTAATTCTGTACCTAGGTCTTTCGCCATTGCCTCTAAAACATCTGCAGTACTTAAAGAGATGGCCTCTAAGGCTGCATAGGCAATATGGCTGTCGTTGGTTCCCCGGGTGATTCCCATGATAGTCCCTCTGGCATAGGCGTCCCAATGTGGAGCGCCCAATCCGCTTAACGCCGGAACAATGGTGATTCCGCCACTATGGCCTTCACGAAGGGCGAGCTCTTCAATATCGCTGCTTTGTTCGATTATTTTTAACCCATCCCTGAGCCATTGCACTAATGCGCCGGCGATATACACGGATCCTTCCAACGCATAGGTTAATTTTCCGTCCAATTGCCAGGCAACGGTGCTGAGCATTTGATTCGTGCTCTTTACGATGGTTTCCCCTGTATTAGTTACTGCAAAACATCCAGTACCGTAGGTGTTTTTAGCTTCCCCTGGCTCGAAACATAATTGGCCAAAAAGAGCACTCTGTTGGTCACCTGCAATTCCGGAGATAGGTAACTCCGCGCCCATTATGGCTTCATCGGTTACTGCTAGTAATCCGCTACTGTCAACAACTCTTGGCAAGAGACTCATGGGTACATCAAAAAGACTACATAAATCTTCATCCCAACCGCCAGAATGAATGTTATAGAGCAACGTTCGACTCGCATTAGAGGCATCTGTGATGTGCGAACGCCCGCCGGTTAACTTCCAAATGATCCATGTATCGATCGTGCCGAATCGCAGCGTACCGTTTAACGCTTTCGCTCGTGCTCCCGGTACATTTTCTAGAAGCCAGCGGATTTTACTGGCACTGAAATACGCATCCGTTATGAGTCCTGTTTTCTCCGTTATAATTTCGCCGTGTGTTGCTTTGATCGTTTCACAGTAATCTGAG
>Ga0257126_1002397_pt1 | contig 12379 bp, 17 predicted proteins | sample SI060_120mmetaG_FD_190151 | JGI IMG/M metagenome (GOLD analysis project Ga0257126, IMG submission 190151) | Marine microbial communities from Saanich Inlet, British Columbia, Canada - SI060_120m | ecosystem: Environmental > Aquatic > Marine > Inlet | place: Canada: British Columbia | collected... | reverse complement strand
CCTTGTAGATTGTTCCATAGCTACCTTTACGGTTTGCGTCACGATTTATCGTTGTTGATACGCTTTCGATTTTTTTGAACATTATATCATTCCCAATTCTGATTGTTTGTACTCTAGTTTTGTCTGTATTTTTACAGCATATTCAGGGTCTTCTTTTGCGACAAGTGCGATCACTTCATCTGCTTCTTTCAAGATGGCGTTCAGCTTTTGCTCCGTTACTTCATAACCATCTAAAAATTTCATTAAGCGCACACCCCTATGGATAGGAGTGGGCTTTTCGGCTGGCACTAGCGGAGCGGCGATTTCAGGCTTGTTAGGAGCCCCGCGCCCTGTTGCTGCGTTTCCATCATCATCCTCAATAGGAACGCCGGATATGGAGGCGAGGCCATATCTACGGGCATATGTAATGGCCCCGCCCAATGATTGCATATCATTGGCTTTGTATTCCAGATAAACCTTGCCGGAATATTTATCTCCAGAGATGTGGGCAAATGTAGTTTCTACAAATGGCCCGAATTCATCTTTTCCCGGTGATTGCATTATCACAAAACCATTGGCGTGAAATGCTGGATATACCGCATTTTGTATCGCTGTCAGGTCTGCGTATTTGTTTTTTAGGAATGGGTTTTTTGCATTTTTAAATGCAGACCCCATTTGCGCCTGTGCTGCAGCAAAAGCTGTCAGGCTGGCTATTGGTCCTTTATCAGACATTATTTCATCCTTATTGATATAGTTTGAGGTCCAGTGACCAATTCGGCCCCGTCAATCTGAACACCCGCTTTTAGTTGTTTTTTGATCTCTGTTTTATCTGGCGTGACGGTCGTTTTGCAAAGTTGTGATGGTATCTCCTTTTCGTTGGTTATTACTACGCTCTCCGTTCCCTTGCGCAGTGATACTGTTGCAAGGGGATGGGGAATTTTTGATTGATTTGCGCAAAGCATAATGGTTTTGAGCATCTTGTTCAGCCGCACCTTACGAGCATCAAGCGCCGATCTGCGTTCTGAGTATCGCTTTGCCATTTCATGACACGCAATCATTCCGGCTTCGGCTTCACTGATTTGAGTAAGGACGCTGGATACTAGGTCCATTACATCTGTTTCGCCATCCAGAGTGTCCCAGAACAATTCCAGTTCGTCTGAGTATGGCGCAAGCTCTTCAGCCATATATGTGAGCATTGAAGAATTAAGTTTCATCTGAAATGCTCCTATTATAATCATCAACCGCTTGCGTTATGGCCTTTTCAATAAAAGAAATAGCATCCGCTGGGAATTGATCTGCAAGATATTGCTGATTGGTTATTTCTCCACGAACCGCTTGGTTAACAAGCTTAGTTGATCTGTTGGCAATTTTATTTGCAATTGTATTTCGCACAAATGCGAGTGGTGTAGATATATGACCCATGTTGTCCTCCATTGACAAAATTTAGTCTATCAAGGAATAGGCTCAAGTAAACATATAATTTACATTTTTTTTAAAACTTTAAATTTTACAAGGAAAGGTTTGTGTATATAAAAGCATTAAGGCCAGACTGTCTGGAAAACAATCTGGCCCATAATGGAGAATTATAAACACAAACTGGGTCAAGTTGGTTTATGCCTTAATGGGTAACACAACATATATGGCCCATCAAGGAGAAAACGCATTATGTCGTATAAAGCACTATCTTGGGCCTTGCAGCAAAAAGGTCTTAAACCAATCACAAAAATTATATTAATTTCCTTAGCTGACAGGCATAATCCCGACTACGGATGCTTCCCAAGTATTAGGAAGATTTCAGAGGATACTGAGGTATGCGTGAAATCAGTTTACAATCATCTTTTAATACTTGAAGAAATTGGGCTTATTAAAAGAACAGGTCGTGTTCGTGATAATGGACAGCAAACTTCAAATGAATATTTATTAATTGGGGTGCAGGACTTACATGGGGACTATGTAAATCGTACACCCCAGAGGGTGCATAAGATACATACCAATAACCATGTAAGTATTAACCATGTAAGTGAACCTAATATGTTCAATGATGCTTGGTTGGCTTATCCAAGGAAAGTTGGAAGGGGAAATGCAGAAAAAGCATGGGCCAAGGCAATCAAAAAGATTGATGAAAGAGAGCTTTGCAAATTGCTTTCTCAGTACATTGACAGCTTGGTTGGCAAGGATAGCAAATTCATCCCACATCTCAGCACTTGGCTTAATGGGGAGCGGTGGCATGATGACATTGAGGCTCCACAGCAAAATGGAATAGACCATATGTTCCGCGACATGGTGAATGATCTTGCGAGGGTAAGCCGATGAGCAATTTACCAGCACTGCAATCAACGGTCATGGATGATGATACACTAACGAAACATCGCGCGTTCATTGCAATAAAAGCACAGGCTCTTATGGGTAGGTTTTTCCAGATGCCACAAGACGAGCTTGTAAAGCGTGATATTCTGTTGGGCTGGATGGATATGCTGCAGGATTTTACAGCGGATGAAATCACCAAGGCTTGTGCGGATTACCTGATTGAGCATCCTACAAAGCGCCCACATGAGGGTCTTGTGCGTCAGATGCTTGTGAACAATCGCAAGCGATATGTTGCAGCACACCCAAGGGTTCAGCTTGATCCCCCGCCACGGAAAAGTCAGGATGCAGAAGAACGCAAACGCATATCGCAGGAAATGATGGCGAAACTTGGTAAAAAATGGTAATGGAAAATCAGGGGGTAGTTTTTTCCTGTCTGCCCCTAGAGCATATCCTCCCCATTGCTCCCCCTCTCTATCTCCCAACTGGAGAGGGGTTTTTAACAATAGGACATTCAAATGAAATTAACTGAGGATGATCTGCGAAACCTATTTGATGGGCTCCCAAATAAAGGTTCAATGCAAGAGGTAATGGAAATGATCGCCTTCATAGCCCACTCATATGAAATACCAGCCGTAATTGCTGAACATAAGGATTGTATCCATATTGTTCTTCATAACGATCAAGATATGGGAACAATGCACTAATCTGGCAAAAGCTGAATAATTGCAAAAGATGTAAAGTATGATATTACATGAATTGTAAATTTAAACACTGGGAGGTTGTTTACATGAAAAATTGGCCAGCAACTGAAGTTAAATTAATGGATACTGATAAGTTGGTTCCATACGCTAGGAATAGCAGGGTGCATGGAGAGCAACAGGTAGCACAAATTGCTGCAAGTATTCAAGAATGGGGATTTACTGTCCCAATTCTTATTGACGAAGAAAATACACTTATTGCTGGTCACGGGCGCCTATTGGCTGCGCAAAAACTTGAATTGGATAAAGTTCCAGTAATGGTTGCAAAGGGATGGTCCGATGCCCAAAGGCGCGCTTATGTCATAGCAGATAATAAATTAACCGAAAATTCAACTTGGGATGAAGAATTGCTTAAAGTAGAAATTAAGCAATTAGAAATGGACCAATTCGATATATCAACTCTTGGCTTCGGCATGGATGAAATGGCCGATTTGTTTCTTGATAAAGAATTTGGGAAAACAGATGCATTTGAGGAATGGGAGGGAATGCCTGAGTTTGATAATGATAATTTAGATTATTTTCGTTCCATAAAAATTCATTTTGAAAATCAAGAGGATGTAGACGAATTTGCTGAAAAAACAGGATTGAAATTAACTGAAGCTACAAAAAGTATTTTATATCCTGAAAATAAAGCTGCAGACCTGAATTCATATAGAATTGCTGGTACGGACGATGAAGCCTAATTTTCCATTATACATCCCGAGCAAGGGTCGTTTTGAATATATGGTTACATCAAAATATTTGACCATAATGAAAACGCCGCACTTCATAGTGGTCGAGCCTCAGGAAGTTGACCAATATAAAAAATCTGTAGAAAAAATGGGTCTTATGGCTGAAATATTGCCTATGGATATGTCATATAAGGAAAAATATGAATTATGTGATGATCTAGGGCTTACAAAAAGTACGGGCCCGGGCCCTGCTAGAAATTTTGCATGGGATCATTCCATATCAAACGGTCATGACTGGCATTGGGTTATGGACGATAACATTAGATCATTTTTTCGTATGAATAATAATCTACAAATTCGCGTAAATGATGGTACTTGCTTTAGGGTTATGGAGGACTTTGTTCTCAGATACAAAAATATCGGTATGGCTGGCCCAAATTATCATATGTTTGCTCCAAGAAAGAAAAAACTTCCCCCTTTTATAATGAATACAAGGATTTATTCGTGCAACTTTATCAGAAACTCCATGGAGCGAAGGTGGCGAGGTCGTTATAACGAAGACACAATCCTATCTCTTGATATATTAAAGGCTGGATGGTGTACGGTACAATTCAATGCCTTTTTGCAAGAAAAAATGAATACACAGGTTTTAAAAGGCGGCAATACAGATGAATTTTACCATGCTGAAGGTGAGGTTGCCGATGGAAAAAGATATGCTGACACGGGAACAGTTGCTAAGTCTCAAATGCAAGTAAAAGTTCACCCGGACGTTTCAGAAATGGTTTGGAAATTCAACAGATGGCACCATCATGTGGATTATAGTGGCTTCAAAAAGCAAAAATTAATACGAAATGAAGATGTAGAAATTAAGGAAAAGATACAAGATTATGGCATGAAAATGGTAAAGGTCAAAAAATGAAGATAGGCTTTACTGCTTCTACTTTTGATCTTTTACACGCTGGTCACATTTCAATGCTAGCAGAGGCGAAATCTGTATGTGATTATTTGATTGTTGGGCTTCATGTCGATCCTTCGTTAGAGCGGCAGGAAAAAAATCATCCAGTGCAAAGTTTGGTGGAGAGATATATACAGCTTTCGGCTGTTAGTCATGTAGACGAAATAATCCCATATCAAACTGAAGATGACCTAAATGATATATTGCTTACTTTTCCCATTGCTGTTCGGATTATTGGTGAGGAATATAGGGACGCCAATTTCACCGGAAAAAATCTTGATATGAAAATTCATTATAACAAAAGGAGGCATGGATTTAGTTCCAGCCTCCTTAGAAAAAATGTTGTTAAAGCAGAAAGCTCTAAACATTAGTTATATGTGCAACACCTCCACAGCATGGAGTATCATCTCCCGCCACAGCATATACCATGGTTTTTTTATCTCCAAATGAGGCGCCATAAGCTGCAGTATCGGCGGCAGTAGCAAATATAACCCGTGTGCGATTTGGACCTCGACCTCGGACAGCTACAAAGTGATCTGCATTTGCCAATATATCAAGTTCGCGGGGGTTAAGGCTGGATGCGTATATAGATTTCATTTTAAAATCCTCCTGTGATGAAAAGTGGGATTGAGAATAGCCCAATAAGAAATATGATTTCTGCTGCGGTTTCGATTAGATGTTTCATGTCAGTTTCTCCATTTGATATATTCAAACTATCAAGGAACCTAAGGTTGTAAACAATTAATTTACATAAATGCGAATAAATATTGCATGCCTTTGAAATTCAGAATTTATGATGTAAACTTATAATATACTCTAAAAGGAAAGTGGTTATGTCAGAGGACAAATCAATAGAACAAGAGGATGGGAAGCGCGGTCCAAAGGGACCATCAAAACCCCTTACAGATCAAGACTTTCAACGTCTTTTAAATATGGTGAGAATACATTGCACTCAAGATGAGTGTTGCCGTATATTGGATATGTCAGATACTACGCTTAACAGGCGATTAAAGGAACGAGGCGAGGAAAATTTTGAAGCCTTCTATAACCGCCATAATAGTGAGGGCAAAATGTCGCTTCGCCGGATGCAGTGGGAGGCTGCTGAGGGTGGGAGTTCACCAATGCTTATATGGCTTGGGAAGCAGTATCTTAACCAACGTGATAAAAATAATATGGAGGTCACTGGGGAAGATGGCGGTGCAATCATTACAAGAATTGAGCGTGTAATTGTCGATCCTGCCGATCAAGACACCTAGATGGTGCCTTCCCCTATTGTCTGGTGATCGTGGAAGCCCCCGATACAGAGGGGCAAAGGGTGGCCGTGCATCTGGTAAATCGCATTTTTTTGGTGAGGCACTAATCGAAAGAATGATTGAAGAGCCTAATACAAAGGCAATATGTATTCGTGAAGTTCAGAAATCACTGGAATACTCTTCTTTGCAGCTTCTAAAGGATAAAATTACATCACTTGGTGTTGGTCATTATTTTGAAGTTCAAAAAAATAAAATCATCCCGCTTAATGGTTCCGGGGTGATTATTTTTCAAGGTATGCAAGATCACACCGCTGAAAGTATTAAATCACTAGAGGGTTTTGATATTGCTTGGGTCGAAGAAGCGCAATCCATGTCAAACAGGTCTTTAGAACTTTTAGACCCGACCATAAGAAAAAATGGTTCTGAAATATGGTTCAGCTGGAACCCTAATTTAGACACCGATCCCGTCGAACAAATTTTTAAAGATAACGACCGTGCTGTTTTGGTCCATGTAAATTTCATGGATAATCCCTTCGTAACAGATACAACAAGAGAAATGGCTGAAAGGGTCCGTGCGCAAAACCCATTAAAATATAATCATATTTGGCTAGGTGATTATATGAAGGAAATCGAAGGCGCCCTTTGGAACGCCGATATGATTAATAAGTGTAGAATTTCAAAGGACGAGGTTCCTGATTTATCAAGAGTTGTCGTTGCCATTGACCCGTCAGTAACAGGTAAAGCTACATCTGATGAAACAGGAATTGTTATAGCCGGAAGATCAGCGCAAACAGATAAATATTATATTCTTGAGGACGCTTCTCTTAGAGGGACGCCAGATCAGTGGATAAGAAAGGCAATTTCAAAATATCACGAATATCAGGCAGACAGAATTATAGCAGAAGTCAATAACGGTGGTGATTTGGTTGAAAATCTGTTAAGAAATACAGATAAGGGTGTTTCGTATCGTTCCGTAAGGGCTACAAGAGGAAAAATGTTGAGAGCAGAACCGATTGCAGCTTTATATGAAAGTGAAAAAGTATTCCATTCTGATAAGTTTTCAGAAATGGAAGAACAAATGATCTTTTACAATGGGCGAGGAAATGTTTCGCCTGATAGACTTGATGCCCTAGTGTGGGCCGTAACGGATTTGTCTGAAAACACAGGACAGCCAATGTGGAGAATTAGTTAATGGCCCTTTTCGATTTTTTACGCCGCTCCGTGGCAATCCCCATGGAACAAAAACAAGCTCCAACTGTTCATGTTCAGCAGACAAGCCCATTTCACAGCAGGTCTGACAACTTCAAGTCTTATGCTGTTGAGGGCTATCAGCAAAACGCCATTGTTTACCGCTGCGTTAATGAGATCGCTCAAGGCGCGGCCTCAATCGCCTTCAAGGTATTCCAAGGCGATATTGAGTTAGAGAAACACCCACTGATCTCTCTGCTTAAAAGACCAAATCCATTGCAGGCTGGGAATGAGTATTTTCAATCCCTCTATGCGTTTTTGCTTCTTTCCGGTAATAGCTACGCAATATCCAGCACTGCCGGGGGCGTTCCAAGCGAACTTCACTTGCTGAGACCAGATCGGGTTGAAGTAATCCCAAGCGCCACTTCAATTCCCAAGGGTTACAATTACAAGCTCAATGGTAAGGTTGTGAATACCTATGACGCCGATCCATTTACAGGTCAGTCAGAGGTTAAGCATTTTAAACTATGGAACCCATTAGACGATTACCTTGGCCTTTCTCCGCTCATGGCTGCGTCTATTGATGTTGACCAGCACAACCTCATAGCGAAGCACAATATAGCTCTTTTGGTAAATGGGGCGCGTCCCTCAGGGGCGGTTGTATTTAAGCCAACGGACACTTCTGGCAACTCAATGATGCTAACCGATGTGCAGCGCCGACAAGTTCAAGACGATCTAGACCGCCGCATGAGTGGCACTAATAACTCCGGCAAGCCCCTTCTTTTGGAGGGCGATTTTGACTGGAAAGAAATGGGAATGTCTCCCCGCGATATGGACTTCCTGCAAAACAAGCACATGGCAGCAAAAGATATTGCGCTTTGCTTCGGTGTTCCATCACAGCTTATCGGCATTCCAGATAGTCAAACTTATGCAAACGTCCAAGAGGCTCGTTTGGCTTTGTATGAAGAGACCATTATTCCTCTAGCAATGCGGGTTTGTAACGATTTGAACGAATGGCTTGCACCATCATTCGGTGAGGATATTCGTATCGAGTATGATGTTGAAAGCATCCCAGCCATGACTGAGCGCCGCCGCCGGGTCTACGAGAATGTCACTTCTGCGGTTCGTGAGGGCATTATTAGCCGCAATGAGGCCCGTGACCGCTTGGGTCTAGGCCCGATCCAAGGCGGTGATGAAGTATTTATCGCAGCAAACCTTTTCCCGCTGGGTGGCCCAGAGATAGCCCCCTCAGAGGGTGATAAGGCCGCCAGTGATGGTGCGGATGCCTATGGCGAATTTAAATTGGATCAGTATCCTGACGGAGCGGATGTTCCAGACGAGCTTCCTGATGCCTATCGAATGGGTACAGGCGAAAATAGATGCGGCAACTGCGATTACTACGATCAGGGTTCTTGCTCTTTGTTCGATGCCGATGTCCGGGCGCAATATGTTTGCGGTAGATGGAAAGAGGCCCAAAAAAAAATTGAAAAAGCCGAAAGCGATGTAGATACAGTTCCTACTGAGGCTATGGCTATTAATGGTCAACGCGCACTTGATATGCGCAAAGAGTTTGGCCGTGGGATGACAAGAGTGGGTGTCGCCCGTGCCAATCAGCTTATCAATCGTGAGCGCCTTTCTCCTGATACAGTTCGCCGGATGAAGAGCTTCTTTGCCCGTCACGAAGTAGACAAGCAAGCTGAGGGCTTTAACCGCGGCGAGGCTGGATACCCAAGCGCAGGTAAGATCGCATGGCTTGGATGGGGCGGTGATGAAGGCCAATCATGGGCCAACCGAAAAGTAGATCAGTTAGACAAAGAGCGTGATAAATCAGAAGAGCTTGAAATTTATTTCAGTGATTGGTGGGATGACAAATTCCCTCCGGCGGAAGAGAAAGCCCCAAAGATCAGTGAAACTGTAAAAAAGGCTCTTGCTGAGAAAGTAAAAGAACACAACGAAAAGCACGGTGATAAAAAAGGCAAGCGGGTTACTCAGCGAATGTTAGAAGCTGTGTTTGCCCGTGGTGTTGGCGCTTATAATACAAACCCTCAAAGCGTCCGACCAAATGTAACTGGTCCAGATCAATGGGCTTATGCCCGTGTTAATGGCTTCCTTAGCGCAGTTCGCACGGGGCGCTTTAAACGTGGAAAGTTCGATACAGACCTTTTGCCTGAAGGTCATCCACTAAGTAGCAAGGATTAGGGACATGGATATTGGTTCAGTACAAGCCGCAAAGGGCGCTTACGGTCGCGCGATTTATAAGTTTGGCTTTAACTCAACAATCAGCACAGATGAAGAAACTGTATGGGATGCTGGCGGAATTTACAGCTACCCGACATCTGCGCAAAGCGTAACGGTTGTCAGTTCTGATGCGGCTGATGATATTGATGGAACTGGCGCACAAAAGATCACAATTGAAGGCTTGGACGAAAACTGGCTGCCCAAGACTTTAGAAGTGGATATGGATGGCACCGAAAATACGACTGTAGCAAGCACATTCATGCGAGTATTCCGCGCGTATGTTTCTCAAGCTGGTTCCGGTGAAGTCAATGCTGGTGACATTTCCCTATCAATGGGCGGAACAACGGTCGCTCAAATCTCACAGGGTCAGGGCCAAACCTTGATGGCTGTATATACAGTCCCGGCTGGCTTCGATGCTTATATAACTCAGTGGACGTTTAGCTCTGGTGCATCTTCATCTAATAAATACCTTGATGGTCGCTTAATTATTCGCAGCAATGAGGGCATTGTTAGAACTAAATCGAGGGCAACTATTCAAAATACATCTTTTATTAAAGACCTAGCAGTTGCCACCAAGGTTAATGAAAAAGATGATATTGAAATCCGCGCAGTTACATCCTCTGGAACTGATGCTGTATCTGGAACCTTTACAGTTCTCTTGAAGCGCAAATGATTTATGGCGGGGAGCCTAAGCTCCCCCTTTATGTTTTATGATTAATACAATACTGATTTATCAAGGCGGTTAATCACGCGAAATTTACGAAATGAGCAATCATTTTCAAATTCCTCATCATCGCAAGCCGTAAAGGCTTCATGGGAATGGTGAAACAGAGCAAGTGAATTCCAAATTGTAGTTGGATCAATTCCTTTGGCTTCAAAGGCATCTTTATGTGATTGTGGAAGATCATCTTGATATTGAAGTTCGTAGTTATATTCGATTTGCATTTGAAATTCTCCAATTTCGGTTTCGTTAGTATAAGACTATCAAGGTGAGTTAGGTTGTAAACAAATATTTTACATTTTATTAAAACTTTTATAAGTCAGGAAATGTGATATATTCCAGATATGGCAGTTCATAATATTAAACAGGCTGGCGGTTCAAAATACAGCGCCAGAAAAGAAGTCATCGAACAGATGCGAGTTAGGCAAGCGTTTGAGCGCAAGCTGACCCTTAATTTAATTACGCAATTTTCACAGATAGGTGACATTGCAAGGCGTGAATATTTGGAAAGAGGCTCTATTGATCTCACAGGGACTTTGATCCAAGGGAAAATCCTTTCAGTTCTGGAGCCCCACTATCGTGCGGTTATTGATGAATTCGGTCTCAGGCTTTTACGCAACTTGAAACAAGAGAGCCAATTTGAAACTCTGATTAGAGATTACATAAAGATATTTGGTCTTGAGGCTGTCAGTAGAATTTCAAGAACAACGAGAGCGCGTTTGATCTCAGTCCTTTTGGAGAACGAGGCGGAGGGTCTTGGAGTTCGCGCCGTAGCTGATGCAATTTATCAATCTACTCGGGGACAGTATTCAAAAAATCGGTCAGCAACCATTGCGAGAACGGAAACACATAATGCTGCGAGTTACGCCAATCACGAAGTAGCAAAGACCATGAATATACCCGAGCTTCAAAAGCAATGGGTTTCGGTTTCTGATGATCGAACTCGCGGTGGACACTCAGCAATGAATGGAACAATTGTACCTATGAATGAAGACTTTCAGGTTCCCAGCGATTTTGGGCCCGTTCCAATGGCTAGACCCGGAGACAGTAGGGGTGGGGCTGCAAATACCATCAATTGTCGCTGTGTGTTGCTGTATGTGGCGCCAGAGGATGATATAATTGACGAGTAACTTGCTCCAAAACCTTAAATAGGTTACATTCAACTCAATCGTGTCTGTGGACCCAATTTGAGGGCGTTAAAAATGAGTAATGAGCAAATTGATGTAGAAGACTACATTGCCGATCAGGAAGCTAAATCTGAAAAAATTGATGTCGCTTTTGAATACAAAGCTGACAGCGATGAAGATGGAACATTCTCAGGTTATGGCTCTGTTTTTGGAAATAAGGACCTTGGCGGTGATGTTATAGTTGAGGGTGCATTTGCCAAATCAATTGGTCGCAAGGGCGCTAAGGCTGTCAAATTGCTTTATCAGCACAAATCAGATGAACCAATCGGCGTCTTTGATGAAATCATTGAGGATGATCGTGGCTTGAAGGTCAAAGGTCGCCTTGCAATGGGGACACAGCGAGGACGCGAAGTATACGAACTTATGAAAATGGGCGCACTTGATGGCTTGTCAATTGGCTATCGTGTTGACCCCAAAAGTGTTGAGTATGATGAAAAGGGCAAGACACGTCTTTTGAAATCAGTCGATCTTATGGAGATTTCTGCTGTCACATTCCCAATGAACCCACGCGCACGGGTTCAAGCGGTAAAAGGCACAGAACGCTCAGTTCGGGAATGGGAGCAATTCCTTCGGGATGAAGGGAACCTATCTCGCACTGAAGCAAAGGCAGCGGCATCTGCCGTTACCAAGGCACTGGAACAGCGGGATGCTGTGAAAGAGGAAACGCCTAAAGTCCTTGAGGCTCTCACAAGCCTTACCAACATCCTAAAATCTTAACGGAAGGATTTTCCAAATGGAAAACGAAGTAAAAACAGCCGTTGAAGCGATGGCAGGTGCCTTTGAAGAATTCAAAAAGGTAAATGACACTCGCTTGGCTGAAATCGAAGCCAAAGGCACAGCCGATCCAATGACTGAGCAAAAACTTGCAAAGATCGAAGCTGATCTGGACAAGTTCGAGAACATCAACCAAGCCATTACCCAACAGCAAAAACACGCTGAAGGTTTCGAGGCAAAGTTGAATGACATCGAAACCATGCTCAAGCGTCCAGCTAATGCAATGGAAGCTAAAGAAGTCGATTTGTCTTTGAAGGCATGGGACAGCTTCATGCGCAAAGGCGAAAAGAACATGGACGAGATGGAGCTTAAAGCTCTGACCGTTGGTACAGCCGCAACTGCTGGTAA
>Ga0257126_1002388_pt1 | contig 12419 bp, 22 predicted proteins | sample SI060_120mmetaG_FD_190151 | JGI IMG/M metagenome (GOLD analysis project Ga0257126, IMG submission 190151) | Marine microbial communities from Saanich Inlet, British Columbia, Canada - SI060_120m | ecosystem: Environmental > Aquatic > Marine > Inlet | place: Canada: British Columbia | collected... | reverse complement strand
TAAAGATAGTCCTCAGAAAAATGATTAGAAACACAATCATCAATAGGTGTTTCGTCACTGATTCCTCGCTTTAGTCTGTTATCTGCCGCAACTGTCTCAAGCAATTGATTACGTTGTGCATTAGTAAGATTAGTATAATTTAGACCACTCATTTTTATATCTCCAACTCTTTTAAAATTTCTTCATTTTCATAATAGTACGATGCTAAGGATATGTCAAGACTTTTCTTTGCATTTTTTCTATTATGCTTTCCCAATGCTGTATTCAGATTTTGACAACAACTACAAAATGATATTGTTTTTGACATATTACCTTGTTTCTGTACTATATGTTCATTTGTAAATTGTCTAGAAAATCCATCTGCTTCGAGGACCGCTAGTTCTTCATTTTCAATCAAAACAATACGATTTATTTCAATATTCACCCATTCTTTATTTCCATATGTTTCCGAACATCCAATGGATCCATTGTATCCTAATTTAGGCAACAATATTGGACCTCGACACCATAAGTTTTGCAATCTCTTGTTATTCTCATAGCCTTTTGATGCTGGACGTTGCTCCCCATAAAAGTATTCACACACAGAACAGTATTGCTTTGGTAAAGGTTTACCTCTTCTCCCGAATGCAGTATCTCTATATTTTGTGTTTTTCGGAGTTCTGTTACAGGATGCATTGAAACACAAAACTTCATTATGTTTCAATCCTGCTTTTTTGCTGTATCTGTGTCTAGGAAGACTATCTACAGTATCATTGTCAATGTAAGTATTCATCATTTTATGCTACTTTGAAGAAACGAAGTTCAAATTCGTTTACGGTTAATGTCTTACGTGCTTGCAAGACGACTTCACGTGAGAACTTCTTCGCAAGTGAATCTACATCATACTTGTTACGCAGTTCAGCAAACACGGAATCTGCTGCACGTTCATCTGTTAGTGTTTGATATACTTTCTTGTAACGATTAAACATGCGCTTCACAGAAGAAGATTCATGAAATCCTCCTGACATTGAGAAGTTTACGTTAGCGAGAGTGTAAGAAGATGCTGCTAGTTTTGTCATTTCAGATGCTTTAACTGCTTCTGCTTCTTCTTGTACATCGGTATCGACAGCAATTACTTCTTGTGTCAAATCATTGTAGTTATCAGTGATGAATGAAGTTAGCGTGTTGTTCTCTAGGCGCTTCTGAGTTGACAAGTACTTTGTTTTCAAGTACTCAAGTTCATTTAGCGACATAGGTTTCTTGTTTGTACGAACATACGCAGTCTTTGTTTTCTCATTCTTTAAGATCATTACGTTATACATGATAGTACCTCTCTCTGATTACTTAATTAATATAACGTGATTCGTTATATTTGTCAAGCAATTTCGTACCAATTATCTTCACGTTGCATCATTTGTTCGTAGAATTTTTTGTGTGCTTTGATATAGTCAGGTTTGTTTAAACGCTCAATTATAAAGTCACGATTTTTGAATTCATCGCTCATTACATATTCACTAAACAATTTTGAATACAGTTCTTCATTGTATCTATCGTAAGCGAATGCATACTCTCCCCACACACACTGCGCTTCGTTGAATTCTTCTAATGTTAAAATTTTTGATGTATGAAGTGATGTAAGAGCAGGTTGAGTTACGATATAAGCAGGTTTTTGATTGCGTAGCATTTTGACATCCTTATTATTGATTACATAATAAAGATAACACGATTCGTTATATTGTCAAGTATTAATTGCGCAAAAGTACTTTTGTAAGTTCACCAGAAGTTTTAGTATATGAAATTCTGATCCAGTTTACATTTGCTTGCACAACATAACCTTGGACCCCAGTTTCGTTATTGATACGGATATTAGGATCATACATCAAATCTGGTGTTAAATCAAACCAGTCATTATCATTAGTAGACGGCTGAACTGACAGATCGCCTTGAATAGAAACATCTCCAGTAAACCCATCAAAGTATAAAGCGAATGTATGAAGTGAACGTGACTTAATTGTGTTACCACTACCGTCGAATACAGTTGTCACATACTTTTGTCCATCATCATAGAATGTAGTTGTTTCTTGTGAATCTTCAAACTCTGGGTAAACATCATCTAATACTTCAATAGTACCTTTTGCATTGTCATTTACATCTGTATAAATGATTTGCTCTACGCCGTCTTCTACTGTATACATAGCAAACTGATAGAAGCCTTCAGGTAACATGATGTGATCTGCGGCATAAAGTACTAGGGAACACATGCCTTTCTCTGCATTTTCAATAGTCAAGTATCTGAACAATACATTCTCACGACTTTCACGATCATACATTTTCCAAATGACTGTCTTGTTAGTCAAGTCGATTGGTTTTCTATCGGTGTCTTTAATCTTGAAACGAAGAGTATTATCTATACCCTTGTGTAGTTTGTGTTGTCCGTCATACATTGGCATGTTTCCTAGGTAGTTGTTCATAGTAGTGGTGTTGTTCCCGTCCAAGCACACTACTTCGATTTCTCGCTCATATTGAAATACATTATAATTAATCATAGTTGTATTTATCTCCCAGGAGCACTAAATTTTTTTGTATAAATATAATTATGATTGATGATGAAAAGGTAAAATGGATGCAGGAGAACTATCCGTTCTTCTCATGTGTACGCTACGGTAAAAAAGAATATCGTGAGTACATAGGTATTTTAATTAATACCGATAATGTTATTACCTCTATGTATAATTTCGAAGATATACCAACTCCAGAATTACGAAGAGAGTTTATTGAACTGGGCGAACAATGGTGGTGGGAGTCAAATAGACTTATACCTATCAACTTGTTTTTAGGTTCACAGATTTCAGTTTATAAAAACTGGATTACAAATATGAATTCTAAAGATGTGCAGATTATGTGGGGTCCAGAAACGTCATTGAATAATATTATTCAAAAACGTATTAAGCGCCGCTCTGTGCAACTTGTTCGCAAAATAGATTAAGCTGAACCACGATACTTACTGCATACGCAACAGCGTGTGCTTTTTTAAAATAGTAAGCATCACCTGAAGGTTTAGTCCATACTTCTGCTTTGATTGCTTCTTTTGTTTCATTCAGCAAATGTCTTTTTGCTGGACGAATAATAGCCAGTACCTCTGCAAGTTCCATAACACTCTGTGGTTTTAGAATGCGCAATACATCATTGTGATTTGAAACGTGTGCTAAATTCTCTACAACTTCCTGATGCTGAAATAAATCCCAAACAGGTTCACGTTCCATCAATTCATTTAAATGTTCTTCATCTCTTACACCATTGTATAATGAGTTATTAAGAAAGTCTAGTTTGAAATAGCCGCGTTCTTCAGCTTCTTTATATTCAATGCTTGCTAAGTTAGATATCGGATCATATGGTATCTTACTAACATAAACACCACTATTGTGCTTTGTGTATACACCGTTCTTATTGATAGACGCAGGAATATGTTGCAGTTTTTCTAAAACTACATCACGGTTCAATACATCAATATCAATATCTGTTTGAGTTTTCATTTCCATACCATTATAAACATTGCTGCATCATCTTCATATTCAAAATATATGTCGCCTCGATGTGCTACATAGTATCCTTCGCAATTACTATTACACCAGTCAATTAATTCAATTAACATGCCGCTACCTGGTACAAGTTCTTTTTCAAACTGTATACCATCTTTGGAAACAGGAGTCCACTTTAGAAACTCTTTATTGTCAAAGTCAGAGAAGAATTTACGTCTGTCTCTAATCTCACCTCTGATAACTCGTAGCTTATCTAGTAAGTCTTTTGTTCGTTTACCATCACGCATTGTATGGTTTGATGCTGTCATATATTGCAATGTATTTCGCCAGTCTCTCAGGTACATTCTCAAAGAAAACTTTGTATGTTCTATTGGTAATGCCCATAAAATGTTCAAATTTTCTATCATTATACTCTTTTGCATACGCTTCGAACTTTTCAGAATCTACAGTTCCATAACAAGATATTGTATCTTCATTGAATTTTGTTATATCGCCTATATTAAAGAGTTTATCTTTTGGAATAATGTTATTAATCGTTCTTATTTGTACTACTCTGTTAACAAACATTTCACAAAATACATCCCAGTTTATGTTTATATAACTAGAATGACTTGTAAAGTATTCATTACATGCAGACATAAACATAGTATCAAAGTTATCATCAAGAGTCAAGCACTTTGATTTAGTGTGAGTGAATTTATTTGAAATAGTTCTATATTTTGTACTGTCTGGCATGTAAGTATGCGTGTTAAACATAATACTTTTTCCAAGATAATCCGTATCATTTAAAATAGTATCATAGTGAATAAACACATGATGCGCTAACATTAGTTCTGTATAGTTCTCAACATGCTCATACCCACCACCTCTGAGACTCAGAGGGTACTTATTTCTTGAGACTATCGAACTATTTGCGTTCCAATATTTTTTTTGGTCTCCAAATACTGATTCAGTAGGATCAATAAATTCATCTACTGCATGTGAAATTATACCACAAATATAATCTCCGTATGTTCCTGGCATGTATTCTAATAGATGGGTGTCATAATTACTTAATACTTTAGGTATCATTTTGCTGTTACTTTACTTCTACACCTGCTGTCAGTTCACAATATTCAATTTGCCTGTCACGTGGTGGGGGTTGTACTCCACTCGCAAGCACAATAGAACATACGTGTTCTAGACGTTCAATGTGTTCAAACGCACTCCATGGGTCTTTGCCAATAGATGTAACACCGTGTGCTTCTTGACCTACGATATCATATTGTGGGGTGTCGCCTTTTTTGAATACACCAAATCCTTCACATGTTACATGCGCTAAGTCTACCGAACCCGGTGTTTCATAACCTGTATTATGACCTACTCTAGAATATCGTGTAAGTTCTGGGAACTCACGTGTAACGTATCGAAGGTCCCAACCAGCGTACATGGCTGCCACACAGCTTGTAGGGTGCAAATGTAGCACACAACGATATGGGTCTGGTGTTTCTACATCATTGATTGTGTCTTGCAGAATACGATGTAGATTAATTTCAGTTGATGGTGTACGTTGTCCTGCGTATGTTTCAAAGTTTCTGAAGCCACGTTCATCTACACTGCCGTTCCACTTTAGTGTAAGTAGGTTCTCCCATTCAATCTTAAACTTTCGAATACCTGATGGACTAACATAGATATAGTCTTTATGTCCTTCATAGATAGAACAGTTACCGTCACGGGTAGTAATCCAATTACGGTTATATGCTTCACGCATTACATCGCCAATAAGTGTCTTCATTTATTCAAGTCTCCCATGGGAATTCAACCCAATTTTCTTCTTCGTCAGAAAATTCTGCACTCCAATAATCAGTATCTACAATAGAATTTGGACTACTTAGAAGTGCAGCAAAACGAACATTATTATGCCAAACTTGATCCCACTTTTCATTTTCTGGAAGACACGATGCTTGCCAATCTTTCATAATCCATTCCATAGCATCACCGCCACGATTGATATCGTCTAAGATTAAGATGTTCTTTGGGTCTTTTTCATAACCAAATGCATCCTCAGACATCCAACAATTACTTTCAGTATTCTCTTCTAAGCCATTTGCAGCAAGTTGAACACATAGTGTATGCATCAGAATGCCAGTCATGTGAGAAAGCATAACTGCCGGAACAAGTCCGCCGCGAGTTATACCAACAATATAATCTGGACGCCAATTATCTTTGTACATCGACATTGCAATATCACGAACCGCACGTTCAGTTTTATCCCAATCATAAGTTATAAGTTTCAAAACGAGAACTCCTCTTCTTCATTATTACCTTCATACAGCATAGCTTCCGCAGCTTTATATTGCTCATACAGACTTTGCAGTAATTCATATTTGTCTAATAGTTTCGGGTCTGGTCGCAAGATACCAAGACGTTTCTCAATTGCATCTACACTAGTAAACAACTCTGAAATTTTTCGTGTTTTGCCATTAACGTCTAAACTTATATCATTAAAATCTTCAAATGCATCTGTTGTAATACTATTTGAATTATTATAAATAGTGCCAACATTTGCACCAATGCCATGATGTGTCAGAATACCAGATAAATCTATTGTATCATCTTGTGTATCAATATAATAATCACTCGGATTAGAAGATATCATGATATCATCCGATATTAATTCTTTATCTGATGATCCCATTTCTCTGTAATATACCGTATCCCCATTATCAGGAGATTCGCAGATGTAAGATTTAATCATATCATCTATTTCATTATTTGTCTTCATCTTGTTCTACTTTCTTGATAGTCCATGATCCATCAGGTCCTTCAATCCATTCTAAATCATCGCCTTCTTTCCAACCCAATTGTTCTAGCAATCGTTGTGGTAATTCGATGAATGGTTCGCCAGTATCGGGGTCTTCTTGTATTACAAGTGTAGACCTGTCTTCTACTGAACTTACACGTTTAGTACTCATAGTCCTGCCTCCTTTAATACCATCTGTACAAATTCTACATCCTCTTGGCGGGCAGAAAACTTTCTCTGCCAAAATGTAGGTTCTAAATATTCCATAATCATATTTTGCTCATGATCCGTCATTGCTGCAATAGATGCATCACCAGTATCACAATTAAAAATAATCCAAGGGCTGATGCGTCCGGATTTGATCCAATGTATAAGACGCGGCCTACTAATTTCCCTAAAGAATACATTATACGGTCTATCATTTTCTCTGCTCCATTGTTGCATCAATAAGATGCCACGTTCTACTGCACGTTCTGCTGTTTCTTTCTTATTTAACTCTCTTATGTAAGTTTCATATACTGCATCACTGCACCACTTATCTAATGCTACACTATTTGTTATAACAAAGTCAACAAATTTCTCAGGATCAATTGCATTTATTTCTAATGTGTGCTTTCCGAATCTTGTAAAACCAGTATAGTAGTTTGATTTTGCAAAATGCTCGTATGTCTTAGGTTTAGTTGCGCCTTGTGTAATTTCATAAAAACGATTATACGCAAGGAAACCTAGACGAACATATTTTTCATCACGGTTAATCCATCTACGTTTCGGTTCACACAAGTGAACAGATAGCGTTTTCTCACGCTTAAAAGATTTTTTACAAAACTGACACTCAAAGCTCATATGGGTTATTAGTTTCCTTTATTCTAAATCCGCCTTCTATCCACATTTCTGGATCTAATTCTTCTGTAAATCCATTGTCATCGAAAGCATTCCAGCCTTCATCTTCCCATTCTTTGATAATTCGCTCACCATCATTATACTCAATTTTTTCTTTAAAGTCAACATCCCAAAAAGTAATTTCTTCTGTGCCACTATCAAGATAGTTAACTTGAATATCATCGAATTCACGATAAAGTTCTACCTCGTCTTGGTGTTCATTCTCTAATTTTTTTGTATCAAGTTTAGTTTCACTCTCAATATCAAATGTGCCCCACTTCCAATTTGTGTCAAGTTTAATACCGACACCAAGTTTGGGATTTATAACGTATTGAAGTTCACTAATGCCCCATTTTGCTTTGCTTTCGATATGATACCAATTCATTTCTTTTTCTTTCGCTTAGTTTTGCCGAATATTTCTTCAATATCTTTTTCTAACATACCCATATCAAATGCCATCTGTTTGATATCATCATCGCTGTTTAGTTGTCTAAACAATTCAACTTCATCTGCTTTCATATGAGGATATGTTTCAACAACAAACTCAGATATCTTATCTTTTTTCTTTGTTGATGTTGGAGGCTTGATCCATTCATGAAACTGCTTCTTGCCTGTGCCAGTGAGACACATTAGCTTCCAGATTAGTTCTTCATGTTTATACAAATCAGTATAATTCTTGTTAACGAACTCGTTTGTGTCAAGCAATGCATCACCTGCACTTGATCCTTTGACACTACTTACATAGCGAAGAAACAACCAACTAGACCATTTCTTTTTATGTTCATCTGACAGCCTAGCATACCAACCGAAGTCTCTACGGTCAACAGCTTGCAAAACATCATTCAGTGGGATCTTGTCACTCATTTATAACCTCTTGGTGGGGGTATATATTTACCGCCATGTACTAACATAAACATACTACAAATTGACTTGGATGTAAAGTAAAAACAATCAAAATTATCGAAAACTTCGCTCTCCCATTCGTCTTCGAATAGTAAGTCTGTACACCACTGATGTGCAATGTCAGATTTAGAAATATCTGTTATCTGCACTCTATGCATTCTATCTTGTGTCTTAGTCTTAGAAAAAATCATAGCTGTTAAGTACATCTGGGATTCTATTCATATCTTTAACAAAATATGCGCACTTTGGTTTATCACCATGTTCTAGTGGTATAGCGAGAATGTGACCGTATTTCAATTTAGGGAAGAACCACTTCACATCTGCAAACACATTATTCACACGGATAGGCTCCCATCCCATAGTAAAGCCTCCAAGCGGATTAGTAATAATCGTGTCGAAGCTACGCTCATTAATACTTGTAAGTGGTATAAATTCAAGTTGTCCCAAGTCACGATCACCAATAAGAATATTCCAATCAATTGGCATTTCAATTGTGTACGGACCGATGTTTAATGAGATACTTGGTGCATTGAATGTTTCGATAAAGACCAATGGGATAAAGAAGAAATCAGGTTCTGCTTTATCAGTTACATCCATTACACAATAACGTATGTCTTCGATTTCTTCTGGTAGACTATTCATTTCGAATGTCTTATTTTCTGGTGTTAAAATTTTCATTAGTACTTTACCTTATCAATTGTGAATGGATATTCTGCATCCTTATAAAACTTTTTGCGTTCAGTTAGGTGTCGCTTGGCAAACTTACATCTGCTTGTGACGTCCCAGATTTGAACAAAATCTTTATCTTTTGCCACACGAACACCGCGACCGATAGACTGTATAACACGCACAAAAGACTTGCCAGGCTCCAAAAGAACCAAGTTGAAAATGCGAGGGATGTTAATACCAACAGCGGCAACGCCATAAGTAGCAATAGTGATTGAATTAGTAGCTTCATTTATGTCCTTATATGCTGTTTTTCGATCATCAGATTTCATTGAGCCTTGTACGAAATCTGCTTCGGGCAACAGTTCTTGTAATTTGTTTCCTGAATTAATACGACTTGTCAGCACAAGTGTATTTCCTGTTTGCGATACTTCTTTAATCATATTCGCAATAAATTCTTGTCGTTTATCATCTTCTAATAAAAATTTAAGTTCGCTCTGATAGTTAGAATACTCCCCAGTTTCTTGTGTCTGAATAACATTAACGTGACAATTAGATAGCACGCCAATATCTTGTAATTCTTTTGCAGCTAATCTGTTTACTACTGTCCCAAGACTCGCACGAATAGTTGCAAACTCATGATCCGACTTTGGAATAGTTCCTGTAAGTCCCCATCGTAATGGGACATTTGCAAACACGCTTGTTAGCAAGTCTTTTAGTACGTCTGCTTTTGCCTGGTGTACTTCGTCAACCATAACACATACAACATCTTCGATAAAATCCATGATGTTGTCTTCACCCTTCTTTGTCTTTTTCAACAAACTATTGAGTGATTGCCATGTACAGATAGTGTGCGTTTTGCCAATATCTTTACGGTCGCCGAAGTACACCCCGGCATCTAATCCACAATTGATATAGTCCTCTTCTGTTTGTCGTACCAAATCCTTGTTCGGTACAATGACAATAGTTCGACCATATTTCTCTGCAAGTTTAGATAGCGTAGCAGTCATAATAGTTTTGCCTGCACCTGTCGCAATCTCTTGTAGACACTGTGGATTTTCAATAAACTTATTTACTACGTCAACTTGATAGTCACGTAGCATAATTTCTTCACCTTCAACTGGATGACCTTCAGGCCATACAACACCTTGATCGGCCCAGAAGCGTTCATTTACTTGCGTAAACTCTAATGGTTCACTATTACGATGATCATCTAGTTCAATCTCATACCCAGCTTCCATGATGATAGGAAGTAAATCATCAAGTAGATTAATATATGTGCGACCGCCTACATCGCAAAAGCGAACAGTACCATCCCAGCGACCTAGCTTATATGCTGGCATGTGGTAAGCATGTGGCAAGAAGAACTTTAGTGCATCAGAACACTTCCTGCGTGTTGCTGGATCAAGTCCATCTAACTTCACATTCACTTCATCTTTAATTATGATTGTACATTTCTTCAATTGAACATCCAATCCATCATCATTTGTGCTTCTTCTGATAGATGCTCTGGGCCCCATTGTGGTTCAAATACAACATCAACACTGACAAGATTAACACCTTCTACCATTTGTGCCGCGTTCTTTACATCTGAAATAATATCATCTGCTGAAGGACAAAACGCACTAGTAAGGGTCATTACAATATCTGCATACCCGTCACCTACTTTAAGTTCATAAATCAATCCCATATTATATACATCGATACCAAGATCGGGATCATACACTTCTTTGAGATTATCAATAATCTTTTGTTTTGTTTCTTCTAAATTCATAATACTATACTAACATTTTTTATGGTGGTTGTCAACTGGAAAAGACAGGCATTGGAAAAGAGAATCAATCAAACCAATGCCTGCCTTTGATGATGAAGCGATTAACGCTTCATACATGTTGTTTCTGCTAGACGCTTCCAGCGATTATTTTCAGGAGCCATCTTGCACAAGTCTGCTAGTTTCTGTGCCATACGCAATGAAATCTCACGCATACTCTTTTGATTTTCTTCTAAGAATGATACGATATCAACTTCTTGATCCTTAGACAGACCTTTAGTGTCGAACAAACCACCATCACGTGCAATCTGTTTGATGCGCAAGATTTTGTCACGGGTAGTATCAAGTGTCAAATCAAGATAGTGACAACGAGACATGATAGCTTCCAAGTGATCCTTAATCTTTGTAGAACGAACATTGTCGAACTTCAAGTTAGTGATAAAGATCACAGAACCTTTGAATTCAAAACGATCAGGAACACCTTCTCTGCGCAAGAAATGAGAGTCAGAGTTCCAAGAAATCATGCGCTTCTTACCACTATCAAGTGCTGCTTTAAGAATGTTTAGAGCATTTTCATCAAACAGAATGCTATCACAGTCATCCAGAACAACGATGTTCTTTGCGTCTGAATACTTGTACAACATAGCGTACAAACCAATCGGTGACATTGTACCTTTGACAAAAGTGTGACGAAGCGGATTGTCTGCCATTACATCAAACAATGAGTCCTTCTCAAGAATTTGCTCAACACCATATGTCTTACCGATCCCAGGAGGTCCTGAGACGACCATTCCGCGCACTACACCATCGATAGTAGCTTCTGTCATTTCATCTAAGATAGAGAAACGTTCTGCAATACGATCCATGACTTGTTCATCACTCTCACGATGTTCAGATACAGTCTCGACACTTTCAGGTAGAACCTTAACTCGCATCTTTTCTTTACTAAACTCGGTGGCAGAACCGTCTACTGTGATGAAATGTGTGCCATCTTTAGCTTGTTTAATTTCTTGTACAACAGGAAAGATACCTGTTACTTCTTGATTACGATAGAAGCCGTTTGTGATTTGAACAATTGACATGTGATTCTCTCTTTCGTTGATTACTTAATTAATATAGCATGATTCGAGGATTTGTCAAGTATTATCTTTGGCGCCACTCCGCATTTACATCTGCAACATGTGCAGCATGTCGCTCACGTATAACCACATACTTTGACCATTCAGCGTATTCATGAGTATCAGGTCCAGTTTTTGCACAACGGTCTGCTGCATCAATTTGGGCCATTTTCTCACCAAACGCAAACCAGTTTAGTAGTTCTTTAGTTTCAGAATTATATACCACATATACGGGATAATTTTTTTCAACTGCGGATTCGAGAGAAGTTGTGTTTGCTAAATTCATTTTATCACCTTTACATTCTTACCTAAGGCTTCACTAATTTGAGCCATAGTCATTTCTACCGTAGGTACCATACGCTCATTAAACTCGTCTTCTGTTAAGCGTTCACCATTCAAGTACCAAGCCTTATAACCATCACTATACTCCCTAGCTGGTCCATCTTCACGGTGACGTTCACCATTCAAGAACCAAAACTTGGTACCATCCCTACGCTCAACAGCTGGTCCATCTTCACGGTGAAGTTTCCCATTTAAGTACCAATGCTTGTCACCATCCGCATAAACTTCAACTTCGTATTTGATATAGTTAGTCATTATTTTACTACCTTTACATTTTTACCTAGAGCTTCATTAATCTGAGCCATGGTCATTTCTACCGTAGGTGTCATACGTTCATTAAACTCTTCTTCTGTTAAGTGTTTACCATTTAAACACCAAACCTTGCGGCCATCACTATACTCAACAGCAGGGCCATCTTTACGATGTAGGTTACCATTTAA
>Ga0257126_1002385_pt1 | contig 12427 bp, 11 predicted proteins | sample SI060_120mmetaG_FD_190151 | JGI IMG/M metagenome (GOLD analysis project Ga0257126, IMG submission 190151) | Marine microbial communities from Saanich Inlet, British Columbia, Canada - SI060_120m | ecosystem: Environmental > Aquatic > Marine > Inlet | place: Canada: British Columbia | collected... | reverse complement strand
GTTCTTCTAGTGCTGCCAAGCAGCAGTACAGCTGCAACGATGATGATGAGCATCTTTTTAGATTTGCCCCCACCTTCACTGATTTCAATATCGTCTTTTGTTTCTGCCATTTGGACTTATCCTGTTTTTATGAGTTTTATTAAAGCAAGGACTATGCCTAGTTTACTGAAGTATGAAGCTGGTGAAGTAAACGGCATCGATGGCATCGTTGTCCGTTTCTTCTTTCAGAATATTTTTAATGGCTTCTAAGGTGTTTTTTTTGTAGTGCTTGACGACCTTCCACGCTATCAGCTTGCTCATAGGTTTGCTCAGAGAATAAATCTAATAAAGCATCTTGTATCATTGGTAAATTTTGTTCGGCGCCGTCAATGGCATCTGCATCGGTTGACTTGAGGCTAACCTTGATTTGGAGGTAACGCGCTTTCTGGTTGCTTTGGTTTAGGAAGTTAATTGTAAATGGTTCTGGGATTGCATAATAAATGGCTTGTGCAGCAGCGACTTCATCCTCTTCGGCCCAGGTCGGTGAGGAAAGTATCACCGTGATGAATACCAACAGGATTCTGAAATATTTTTCCATTGCTTGTTATACTCCTGTTAAATTTAGAGGTTGAAAGGTATGAATTCTGACAACCTTCATTGATAGACGAAAGGGGTGCGAGACAATTGGCAAAAAATACAGCGGGTGATGAACAAATTGGCGAGGTCTCTTTGTGGGATAAAATAGTAACATTGCCACAATATCTGATTCCTCAGCATATGCTATCGATGTTGATGTATCGTATGACACGGTGTGAACAAGTTTGGTTTAAAAATGCATTTATACGGTTTATTACAAGCCAATATCAGGTCAATATGGCGGAGGCTGCGGATGCAGATCTGACGACTTACCCGAGTTTTAATGCTTTCTTTACACGTCTATTGAAGGACGGAGTTAGGCCAATCGCCGACAGTGAGATCGTTTCACCGGTTGATGGCGTTGTTAGTCAAGCTGGACCGGTTATTTCAGGACAGATTGTACAAGCGAAAGGGCAAGAATACAGTGTACTCAGTTTATTGGGCGGCGATGACGCTTTGACTACAGAATTTGTGGGTGGCCAGTTTGCAACAATTTACCTTTCACCTAAAGATTATCACCGTATTCATATGCCTATAACAGGCAAACTAAGAAAGATGCGCTATGTACCGGGTAAGTTATTTTCAGTTAGTCCTCGAACGGCACGAGCAGTACCTGATCTGTTTGCACGCAATGAACGAGTTGTTGTGACGTTTGACACTACGATAGGGCCAATGGTGATGGTTTTAGTCGGCGCCATTTTTGTTGGAAGTATGGCTACTGTTTGGTCAGGTCAAATTACCCCGAGCTATGGCAAGGTTGTTCAGCAGTGGACTTATGATGGTGAACAGGCCATTACGCTTGAACAGGGCCAAGAAATGGGCCGCTTTAATATGGGCTCAACCGTGGTGCTATTATTTGGCGATCAGGCTAGAGGGTTTAATGCCCAAATCGATGCTGACCTGCCTATCCAGCTAGGTCATTCGATGGTTTAATATGATCGGACGCCTGTTTTGCACAGACTTAGTTCTTTTACTTTGCTAGTTTAACGACGGTTTTAACTTGTTGGTTACGTTGCTTTTCTTAAGTATGTGAATATTTAAGGAATTATTCATTATTTAGGCGTATACTTTTTTGCATGGAAAACAATGAGATCAGTGCTCAAATTTTAGATGCTGCGAAAGCCCGTTTCAATTTCTATGGATACCGTAAAACGACGATGGCAGAAGTTGCTGGCGATTGTGGGATGTCTGCTGCTAACTTATATCGTTACTTTGAAAGTAAGTTAGATATATGTGCGGCGTTAGCTAGAGGGTGTTTAGCTGAGAAAGAAACTTTGCTTGAACAAGTTGTCAATGATAAAGCGATGACAGCTCAGGATAAATTACCTGTATTTATTCTAAAGATGTTGCATCACACTTATCACTATTTCGAGTCAGCGCCTAAATTAGGCGAGTTAGTTGAAGTAATGACGGTACAGCGCCCCGATATTATTGCTGAGCACCGCCATAAAAAATTGGCCTTATTGACTGCGCTATTATTGCAGGGCGAGGCCACGGGAGAATTCGTGTTTGATGATGTCAATGAGGCTGCAGATGCAGTCCATTCTGCTATTTTATTGTTTTACTATCCTCTTACGATGTCTCTTTACCCTTTAAGCATATTAGAAAAAAAAGCGAAGAATGTAAGCCAATTATTATTATGTGGTTTGCGCCCAAATAACAGGACTGTTCGAGGGAGTTTGTAAATGAAGGAATCAATAACTGGTCGCTATGCTAATTTCGTCGTGACGCATCCATGGCGTATTTTACTGTTGACACTGCTCGTGGTGTTGTTCGCTGGCAGTGGTGGTCGCTTTATTGAGTTTACGAATGATTATCGGGTATTTTTCAGTGACGATAACCCGGAGCTGCAAGCTTTTGAAGCGATGCAGAATATTTATACTAAAACAGACAATGTCTTGTTTGTTGTGGCGCCAGAGAATAGTAAAGTTTTTTCGGCTGAGACCTTAGCTTTGGTTGCAGAGTTGACGGAGTTGTCCTGGCAAACACCCTATTCGACTCGCGTTGATTCAGTGACCAACTTTCAGCATACCGTGGCTGAAGAAGATGATTTACTTGTCGGTGATCTTGTCGATGATGTGGCCCAAATGTCAATTGAAGAGGTGCAATATGTCCGTGATGTTGCACTAAATGAGCCTTTACTATTAAATCGCCTCATTTCTCCTAGTGCGCACGTCACAGGCGTCAATATTACGATTCAATTACCAGGGAAATCTTTGACAGAAGTCCCAGAGGTCGCTGAGTTTGCACGACAGTTAGCAGCAGATATTGAAGCGAAATATCCAAAGCATCGCCTTTATATTACCGGTCTTGCCATGATGAATAATGCATTCGGTGAATCCTCTCAGAATGATATGGCCACGTTAGTCCCGATGATGTTTTTGACTATCATTTTCATTTTGGGCATTCTACTGCGATCTTTTTCATCGACCATTGCTGCTGTAGTTATGATTTTTGCCACTATCCTATTTGCGATGGGAATTATGGGCTGGTTAGGTTGGAAGCTAACGCCGGCATCTGCAGCGGCACCGACCATTATTATGACGATGGCTGTGGCGGATACGGTTCACTTATTAGTCACGTTTTTGCACAATATGCGTCGAGGACAGACTCGTCATGATGCGATGAAAGATAGCTTGCGGGTTAATTTTCAGCCTATTTTTATTACCAGTGTGACGACAGCAATTGGCTTCTTGAGTATGAACTTTAGTGATGTACCACCATTTCATGATTTAGGTAATGTGGTTGCTATCGGTGTTATGTTTGCTTTTGTCTTATCTGTCTCGACGTTGCCAGCAATCATGATGGTGCTGCCTGTCAGGGTATTGGCACAAGCAGAAAAAGAAAATGCGTTTATGCCTGCTTTTGCCCAGTTCGTGATTCATCGTCGTCGACCATTATTGTTTGGTATGGGACTGTTAGCTTTAGCTTTGATGGCCTTTTTACCTCAAAACACATTAGATGATCAGTTTGTTGAATATTTTGATGAAACAGTTGACTTCCGTCGTGATACTGATTTTTCTAGAGCTAATTTAGCAGGCATTTATACACTTCAATATTCTTTAAAGCAGGGTGAAAGTGGGGGCATTAGTGACCCGGTTTTCTTAAAATCGGTTGACCAATTTGCTCAGTGGTTACGTACACAGCCAGAAGTGATGCATGTACAGACGATCTCTGACACCTTTAAGCGGCTCAACAAGAATATGCATGGCGATGATCCTGCTTATTATAGCTTGCCTGAATCGAGAGAATTAGCGGCACAGTATCTCCTTTTGTATGAACTCTCCTTACCTTATGGTTTGGACTTGAATGACCAAATTGATATTGATAAAGCACAGACACGTTTGAATATCACGCTTGAAAATTTACATACTGAAGAAATGTTGGCCCTGGAAAACCGGGTATCGAATTGGTTATCAACGAATTTACCCGATGTCGGGTTTACTGGGGCTAGCCCAACGTTGATGTTTGCTCATATTGGAAAACGTAACGTGAGCAGTATGTTGTTTGGAACGACATTGGCGTTGATTCTAATTTCGTTAATTTTGGTTTTGGCATTACGTTCAGCTCGAATTGGTTTGATTAGTTTGGCGCCAAATTTGATTCCGGCTGGCATGGCCTTCGGACTTTGGGGTTTATTAGTGGGGCAGGTGGGACTTTCTTTATCTGTCGTCGCCGGAATGACACTGGGAATTGTTGTTGATGATACAGTGCATTTCTTGAGTAAGTACCTGCGTGCTAGACGTGAGAAAGGCCTGAATGAGCAAGAAGCAGTCGCTTATGCCTTCAATACCGTTGGTGTGGCGTTATGGGTGACGTCATTGGTCTTAGTACTTGGGTTTGTCGTGTTAAGCCAATCTCATTTTGCATTGAATTCAGACATGGGCGCAATGGCTGCGATTACGATAGCGATAGCCTTAATTATGGACTTTCTATTTTTGCCGCCATTGTTGATGAAGTTAGAGGAAGACTCAAATGTATAACAAAATGCGTCATTATTTACTGTTACTAATGCTTGTTGTTTCACCCTGGGTGTTCGCGGAAACACCCGAAGAGAAAGGCCGTGCGATTGCGTTAGAGACAGATAACCGAGATAAAGGATGGCAAGATAGTTTTGCTGAAATGAAAATGGTACTGCGTAATCGCCATGGAGAGGAAAGCGTACGTTTGATTCGTGTTACGAACTTGGAAATGGACGGCGATGGCGATAAAGGATTGACGGTGTTTGATTCGCCGCGAGACATTAAAGGTACGGCTTTTTTAAGTTATTCGCATTCATTAGTACCGGATGAGCAATGGATTTATTTGCCCGCGTTGAAACGGGTAAAACGTATTTCATCAAGTAATAAATCGGGGCCTTTTATGGGCAGTGAATTTGCATATGAAGATATCAGTTCATTTGAAATTCCGAAGTACAGTTACTTGTATTTACATGATGAGATGCTTGATGGTAACGACTGTTATGTCTTGGAACTACGACCACAATATAAACATTCCGGTTATACCAAAAGTCACGTATGGGCAGACAAAGCTGAATATCGGATTCAGAAGGTTGATTATTATGATCGTAAAAATAGTTTGTTGAAGATACAGCGCTATCTTGATTATCAGTTATATCTGGAAAAATATTGGCGAGCCCATACCGTTACGATGGATAATCAGCAAAATGGTAAGTCAACGACTTTGTACTGGCAGAACTTTCAGTTTAGAACCGGCTTGACAGCGGATGACTTTAAGAAAAATGATCTTAAGCGCCAACGCTAAGCTTTGGATTAAAGCTGGAGCGCTTGGTTTAATGGGTAGTTTTATTACTGCTGATACATTGGCGCTTGAGTTATCAGGTTATGCTGGGGCGGAATATCGCTACTTCCAGCATGACTCAGTTATTTCTTCTGTTGGTCAGCATCACCCTTCATTGATCTTGGCGCCTGAGTTGTATGAGGAGTGGGATGGGGGAAAACAAAGTTTATTATTTTCTCCTTTTTTACGTTTAGATAGGGAAGATGCTGAGCGGACGCATGCTGATATTCGTGAATTACAGTGGCTTCTCGTGCAAGATGATTGGGAGCTTCGTGTTGGGATTGGCAAGGTGTTTTGGGGCGTCGCTGAATCGCAACATTTAGTTGATGTGATTAATCAAACAGACTTGGTTGAAAACAGTGATACTGAGGATAAGATCGGACAACCTATGATTAACCTTAGTGTGTTTCAAGACTGGGGCACCATTGATTTATTTGTTATGCCGTATTTTAGAGAACGGACGTTTGCGGGTAAAAATGGCCGGTTACAAGCACCACTTGTGGTGGATACTGATGCAGCAAAATATGAGTCTGGCGCCGGTCGCCACCATATTGATTTGGCGTTGCGCTGGTCACAGAGTATTGGGAATTGGGATATTGGTCTGTCGCATTTTTATGGTACCAACCGTGAGCCGCAATTGTTATTAAATGCCACCGCGACGGCCTTGACTCCTTTTTATGAAACGATGCACCAAACGGGATTAGATGCTCAGTATACGGCCGATTCGTGGTTGTGGAAGCTAGAAACGATTCGTCGCGAAACGCATTCAGATACCTTTATTGCACTGACTGGCGGCGTCGAATATACGTTATATGGTGTTTTCGAAACAGATCTTGATGTGGGATTGATTACGGAGTATTTGTTTGATGACCGTGATGATACCCAACAAACTGCTTTTGAAGATGATGTATTAATGGGGGCCCGTTTGACTTGGAATGATGCTCAGTCTAGTGAGTTGTTAGTGGGGCTTATTCAAGATTTATCGAATGAAGATAGTGCTTGGAATATTGAGGCGAGTCGGCGGATTGGCGATCGATGGAAAGTCTCACTAGAAGGTCGTTTCTTTAGTATTCATGATGATAAGAGCGTACTTTATCCGGTTCGACGAGATAATTACTTTCAATTAGAGCTATCGCGTTATTTTTAAAAAAAGCCGGGGTTTAAACCGGCTTTTTAATGTTTTCATCTATCCAATATTAGACATTATCACGCCATTGATGACATGAGTCATCAAAGATGCTTGTGGCTTCCTCTGGTCCCCATGTGCCGGCTTCATATTTGTGTACGAAGTCTTTTTCTTTTGACCATTTTTCGATAATAGGATCGACGGCCTTCCAGGCTAAATCAACTTCATCCGCCCGTAAAAATAGAGAACGGTCGCCTGCGATAGCACTGAGGATCATCGCTTCATAGGCATCTAATTTATGCTTAGTATCTTCTGTTTCAACCGTTTCCATGCCAACACTATGAGAAGACAGTTCAAGCCCTGGTTTTTTCGCTTGTATTTCGATTCTAAGGGTGTTTTCAGGCTGTAACCCCATGACAATCCAATTAGCATGACTGTTACCGATGTCGGTATCCTTAAAGAGCTCTTGTGGTGGCTTTTTAAAACGAATGGCAATGGTGGCACGTGATTCAGGCATGCATTTACCGGTGCGAAGATAAAAGGGCACATCTTTCCAGCGCCAGTTGTCGATATAGACTTTCATTGCAGCATAAGTTTCTGTGACGCTATTTTCTGGTGCATCATCTTCTTCTAGGTAGCCTTTGACTTTTTCGCCATTTACTGTCCCAGCAGCGTACTGACCACGAAAAGCATGATCATCAACAGTATCTTCGGTGATAGGACGAATAGATTTAAGCACTTTTACTTTTTCATCACGCAAGGATTCATCCGCTAAATCTGCTGGTGGTTCCATAGCAATTAAGGTCATCACTTGTAATAAGTGACTTTGAATCATGTCACGCATAGCACCTGAGCCATCATAGTAGCCGGCACGTCCACCCACACCTTGTTGCTCGGCGTGAGTGATTTGAACATGATCAATGTATCTACGGTTCCAAAGTGGTTCCATTAATAAGTTGGCAAAACGGAAAACTAAAATGTTTTGTACTGCGCCTTTACCTAAGTAATGATCAATACGGTAAGTCTGTTTTTCATTAAAGTTACGTCCTAGGACTTCTTCAAGATCATGAGCACTTTTTTGATTATAACCAAATGGTTTTTCAACAACTAGACGTCGCCAGCCTGCATCTTCTTTATTTAAGCCAATGGCGGAGAGTTCATCACCGACCACATCAAATAGAGAAGGAGCAATTGATAAGTAAAAAACGATATTTTTTGAGAAATTATACTCAGGGTTATCTAGGATTTTTTTCAGTTCCGTATAGGTTTCAGCTTCATTGATATCACAATGAAAGTAACTTATTTTGGTAAGAAAATTAGTCAAGATGTCATTATCAACTCCACCACGCGCTCTAGGGCTAACGTAGTCGACGACTTTGTCCTTCCAGTCTTTTTGATCCATGGGTCTACGGCCCATACAAATTACTTTGGTGTTTTCTGTTAAGCGGTTTTCTGCATTAAGATGATACAGTGCGGGTAGCAATTTTTTTTGAGACAAGTCTCCAGTGGCGCCGAAGATGATAATTGTACAATCTTGCATGTTTTCTCCTATTGCTAGCTGTGACTACAGTTGTGAGCGTATATACTTATGCTGAATTGTACATTTTTTAGGAGCAAAAGGTGAGAAAAATTCTGTTTGCGAGTAGCGAGGTCCATCCTCTAGTGAAAACAGGTGGACTGGCTGACGTCTCAGCGAGCCTACCGTTGGCGTTACATGAACAAGGACAGGATGTACGCATTGTGATGCCGGCTTATCGGGCATGTTTAATGGCCTTAGAAGGGGCTGTCAAAGTCGCTTCGATAAAATTAGATGGGTATTTATTGCCGATTGAGATTTTAGAATCGCGGCTGCCTAATAGTGATCTTGTGCTGTGGCTGGTGAATTCGCCTTACCATTTTGATCGTGATGGTGGACCTTATAGTCAGCCTGATGGCGATGATTGGCTCGATAATGCGGCACGTTTTGCGTTGTTTTCACGTGCTATTGCTGCGATAGCAATGAATGAAGCTGGCTTGGATTGGCAGCCAGATATTCTGCATTGTAATGATTGGCAGACAGGGTTAGCACCGGCATTAATTGCTGAGAAGCCTGATCGTCCTGCGACCTTATTCACGATTCATAACTTGGCTTACCAGGGCGTGTATTCTCGCGATGAGTTTGATGCTTTGGATTTAGCTGAATCATTCTGGGATATCGATGGCCTGGAGTTTTACTCACAATTGTCATTTATTAAAGGTGGGTTAGTTTTTGCTGATAAAGTCACGACAGTCAGTCCCAGTTATGCAAAAGAGATTTGTACAGTTGAGTATGGCGCTGGTCTAGAGGGCTTATTGTCTTATCGCTCGGAACAAGGGCATTTAGTCGGCATTTTGAATGGGATTGACCATGATGAGTGGAATCCAAAACGTGATCGTTATATCTCGACAACGTATTCGGCTAAAACCATTCATAAAAAAGCGGAGAATAAGGCGGCATTACAGCAGTTATTTTCTCTGCCTAATGAACCAAAAGCATTACTATTAGGCTTTATTAGTCGTTTAGTTTCCCAGAAAGGCATTGATTTGACGATCGCCGCAGTACGTCAATTATTGGATGAAGGGGCAGCTGTTCAGCTCATTTGTTTAGGGAGCGGCGATGCTGACTACGAGCGTGACTTACAAGTTTTGCGTGCCCGTTTTCCTGAGCGAGTGGGCGTGACGATTGGTTATGATGAAGCGTTATCTCACCAGATTGAGGCTGGCGTTGATGCTTTTGTGATGCCATCACGTTTTGAACCTTGTGGCTTAAATCAGCTCTATAGCTTGCGTTACGGTACTTTGCCAATTGTCAGAACGACGGGTGGGTTAGCTGATTCGGTGGAAGATTCAGATGGACTCGGTGGCGGAACCGGTTTTCAATTTGAACTTGCGACGTCGGATGCCATGTTGGTAGCGCTCAAGCGAGCGGAGACTGTCTTCAAACAACCGGCGTTGTGGCAGCAGATGCAGGTAACTGCGATGAAGCGTGATTTCAGTTGGCAGAATAGTGCTTCAGATTATTTGGCTTTATATGATGATTTAATGGCTTAAGCCATCTTTTGTTGTTGAATTTTCTGTTGCTAGTAGGCTAACGACTTGTTGGGTGGCGAACATAATTAACAGTACAGCTGTGCCAAAAATATAGAGCCCTGGATGAATTTCAATACTGGCCAATGCACCCAATTTGACAGTGACGATGAGAACGGCAACGACCATCACATCTAGCATCGCCCACCGACCATACTCGTGCATTAAGTGTAATAGTTTTTTACGGCGACCAGGTGCAGCGCTACCGGGGTGTAATAGGTTGAAGAGTAGGACTATCTTCATGATGGGCAGGACTATACTGAAAGCTGAGACCAGTACAAATAGGAAAAAATGGCCTTCTTGTAACAATTGCCAAACGCCAGTCACGATCGAGAATGAATGACTAATAACGAGCAATTTGGTTAGTGTGAGCATGGGAATAAAAAAGCCAGCCACGAGTAAAATACTGCTTAGTAGTAGTAACCAGCGTAATGCTTGCGCTGAGAGTAGAGCTTTAGTCATCGACAACCTTTTCTGCTTTTAACCGATCTTTTTTTGCAATGTAGCGAGGCTTGTCGCTATTTTTATTTTTGGTTTTCTTTTTTGCTGATTGTGGTTCTAGACCTTTTATTTTGCCAATAGGCAACGGTTTTTTCAGATGGTATTCAATTCGTTCTAGTTGTTTTCTATCATGGTGTTCGACCAAATTGATCGCGATGCCTGTTTGGTCTGCACGACCTGTTCTACCGATGCGGTGTATATAAATATCACCGCGAAACGGTAAATCATAATTAATGACATGGCTGATGTTACTGAGATCTAGCCCTCGTGCAGCAACATCTGTTGCGACCATCACTTTAATTTGGCTTTGTCGAAATTTACGGGTTTTATCGCGTCGTATTGCTTGGCTAAAGTCACCATGCATGACTTGGGCTGAAATATTGCGTGATTGTAACCACTCTGCGACATCATTAGCCTGTTCTTTTTTGTTGCAGAAAACGAGGGCTGTTTGGCAGTCTTTCGAGCTAACGATAGCTTCTAATAAAGCTTGTTTATGCGTTCTGTTATCAGCAAAATAAACGTATTGTGAGATTTGTTCGGAATGTTGATTGGCGGCATCAATTTGAATAATTTCAGCATCAGAAAGTAATTCTTCAGCGAAGATGTCAACCCCACTGCCTGCTAGCGTCGCCGAGAAAAGACAAGCCTGAAAGCCGTTAGCAATCGTAGCCAATAAAGATAAGACATCTGGCCCTTGGCCCATGTCGAGCATGCGGTCGGCTTCATCAATAATGACGGAGTCTATATCGGATAAATCTAATACTTCGTCGGAAACAAGGTTAAGCAGTCGACCTGGGGTGCCAATAATGATGTCGCACTTTTGCGAAATAAACTCAGTTTGTTTTGCGGGTGAAAAGCCACCGGTAATGATGGCCGTGTTGATATCAAGGCCGTATGCAAGTTGTTTGACGACATGCTGGATTTGGAAAGCGAGCTCTCGTGTAGGCGCAAGAATTAGAACAGTGGCATGGTCGCTGTGATTAGGTTCATCGATAAGTTGTTGCAGGATAGGTAAGACGAAAGCAGCGGTTTTGCCTGTTCCAGTTGCTGCGCCAGCGAGGACATCTTTTCTTTCTAAAATGACGGGGATGACCGCTTCTTGGATCGCTGTTGGGGTTTTGAAGTCCAGTTTTGCAAGCGATTTTAAGAGTTGGTCATCAAGGAAAAGGTCTTCAAAAGTCATGGCGGCGGTGTATATCGGTCGGATTATTGGCTGTCTATGATAACAGTCAAGGGGGCAAAAATCTTGTTATAGACGCTGTTTATTAAGCCTTCAACACGAGAAGGCTACCCAGTATCATGATGAGACAAGCGACTAATCGTTGTCGTATGTTCTGTTCTTTAAAGATGCGATAGCCAAGAAAAACCTGAAGTACCATACTGAGTTGGAATAACGCTAAAGAATAGGCGATAAGAGTACTTTCAAGCACAAGCATTGTGGTGTATTGCATTAAAAACATGAGGCTGCCAAGAGTCAAGATTTGTGGCAAAGCTGTTTCAAGTTGTTTTGATGTGGACATCGGCTTAGTCGACCATAAGCGATAACTTATGATAGCTAAGGGAAAACCAAATAGGCACCAAAATACGGTTGTTGCGAGCGCTTGGCCCTCGATTACGGCATTTTTCAAAGGTAAAGTGCCAACAGAAAAGAATAGGATTGATAAGAAGCGATGTTGTACTCCTTTGTCTGTGAATAGTTGTGTTAAACGTGTTTGTTGATTGTGCGGTTTTTTGGCTGGGAGCAGGAAAAAACTGCCAGTAATGATAATTGCGATGCCGGTAAGGCCTTGCATATTCGGTATTTCGTTGAGAAATAGGAATGCTAATATTGCTGAAACAACGACTTTATAGGCATTAAGTGGGCCGAAAACAGATAAATCAGTCGTTGAGAGTGATTTGACTAAAAAAAGCGTGCCAGCCATATCGAGTAGTGCTGCTAGTAGGCTATTTAGCCAAAACTTAGCGCTGAGGTCGGAGATAGGAATAAACAGCAATAAGGGCAGGCAGATAGCGGATAAAACGGCATACGATGCCATCACAATTAGTAGAGGGTGATGGTGTTGGCTTAGTTGTTTCTGGTAGACATTGGAGAAAGAGGCGAAGAAAACGCGCCCAAGGACGATAAGTATTTCCACAATGTGTTTAACGCAAGATTAAAAAGCGGCGCTTTGGTTTCGCCCTGAAGATTTTGCTTTGTAAAGCGCTTGGTCAGCCATTTTAAATAGTTTATCCGGATTAGAGTCACTTGGAGGGATCAGTGTAGCAAATCCCGAGCTGACG
>Ga0257126_1002383_pt1 | contig 12432 bp, 9 predicted proteins | sample SI060_120mmetaG_FD_190151 | JGI IMG/M metagenome (GOLD analysis project Ga0257126, IMG submission 190151) | Marine microbial communities from Saanich Inlet, British Columbia, Canada - SI060_120m | ecosystem: Environmental > Aquatic > Marine > Inlet | place: Canada: British Columbia | collected... | reverse complement strand
GCGGAACAGAATCTAACTATTCTTCTCCATCACAGTTTACTACAGCAGCTGATTGTCCACCAATGACCAACCTTACAGCAACTACTTTCAACGGTAATCAAGCTAAAGTTAGATTTGATTGGGATACAACAGGCGCTTATGTCTTTGCCAGAGTTGCTTTGAGAGTAGATACAGTAGGAGCCAATTGGCAAACAGCTGGAGGCTTTGGGGTTTACTACCCAACCTTTACAGTAAATAAGTTTGGTTTACAATCTGGTGAGTCTTACAGAGCACAGGGTAGAACTTTCTGTGATTCTAACATCACTTCATACCGTTCATGGTGGACAGCACCAATATTCTGGACACAACCAGGGTCATTGCCAATTAGAAATAGTGGAGGATCATCATTTAGTGAAATTGAAATTTTCCCTAACCCTTCGAGTGATGTTTTTAACTTAACTTTTAATCTTAATGATCTTTCAGAAATAAATATAAAAGTTAGTAATATTCTTGGTGTCAAATTATTTACAGAAAGATCCAATAGTCGTATAGGTAATTATTCTAGTATAATTGATATGAATACATATTCTAAAGGAACCTATTTCTTAGAAATTAGAATAAATTCTCAAGTTTATTTTAGAAAATTAATACTTAACTAATTTACAATTGAGTCCCCTCTACTGTAGAAAGGCTTGTTAACTCAATAACAAAAACCAGCGTTGATCCGGGAGGTATTGGAGAGCCTTCTGGACTAGAGTTACCATAAGCTAATTTTGCAGGAATATAGAATTTATATTGGTCTCCAATACTCATAAGCTCAATTCCTTCATGCAGTCCTCTTATAGTACCATTTGGTGCATTTAATGGAAATGAAACTGGTTCTTTTTCAATTGAACTATCATAAACTTCGCCATTAATAAATGATGCTTGATAGTGTATAGTAACAACATATTCCTTTTCTGCTTTTACACCTCTCATTCCAAGTCTTAGAATCTCATACTGTAGACCAGAGGCTGTTGTTTTTATTTCTTCTCTTTTAGCATTTTCAATTAAAAATTCTTCACCTTCTTTTAATGCTTTAGCAGCTTGTTCAAATCTTGATTCTTCTGCTAACTTAAAGAAATAATCATTTAAAATAGAGTCAGTGCCTAATAGACTAATATCTAATTCTTTATCGTAAATAACATCATTAAAACCTTTTGCGATAGACATACCATCTATTTCTTTTAAATCATGTTTTTCTTTCATGGATGTAGCAATATTAACTCCAATAGAATAAGAAAATTTTTCTAATTCTGAATTCGGTGATGCATAGTTTTGTTTCTGATTTTCTGTTGTACATGAACAAATCAAAATGGATAAGCATAGAGGAAGTAATCTAAGTGTTTTCATGATTTAATAATTTGTTCACAAAAATACATTTATTGTTTAAATTTATTGTAATCACAAATATTCATTTTTTTATATTTGAGAATTAAAAAGATGAAGATTACCAAAACAAACATAGATGGTTTAATTATTGTTGAGCCACAGATTTTTAAAGACGATAGAGGTTCTTTTTTTGAAAGTTGGAACGTGAAAAAGTTCCAAGAGATTGGCATAAAAGATCATTTTGTTCAAGATAATCAATCTTCGTCTTCAAGAGGAGTTTTAAGAGGTTTGCATTTTCAAAACCCACCGTACGTACAGGCTAAATTAGTACGAGTAATCAGAGGGTCTGTTTTAGATGTTGCTGTTGATTTAAGAACTAATTCTCCAACTTACGGCAAACACTTTACTATTGTTTTGAGTGGTGAAAATTTTAAATCTTTTTATATTCCAAAAGGATTTGCTCATGGCTTTATTGCATTAGAAGATAATACTATTTTTTCATATAAATGTTCAGATATGTACAATAAAGAATCCGAGGGATGTTTAATTTGGAATGATAAAGATTTAGGAATTGAATGGAATATTAATAATCCAATCATTTCACCAAAAGATGTTCAAGGAATACATTTTAAAGACTTTAAAAGTAAGTTTAATGATTAAAAAAGTAACATTTATAATATCTTTATTTTCAATAATCTTTCTTGCGCATTTTTTGATTTCATCTACTTATACTACTAATTCAGATAGTGTTCATCAGCAGAGTTTTAATGCCAAGTATAATGTATATTCTGTTTTAAAGCCAGATAATTTGAAATTTGCTAATGAAAATATTCCAGAAAGTACATTTGATGTTTGGGAGAGGTTAGACAAGGAGCTTTTGAAAAATATTTATTGGCAATCTAATACACTATTATATTTTAAAAGAGCTAATAAATATTTTCCAATTATTGAAGAGATTTTAGAAAAAAATAATATTCCAAATGATTTTAAATATTTGGCTTTAATAGAAAGTGGATTTGAATATAAGGTGTCTCCATCTGGAGCTGCTGGTTTTTGGCAAATTATGAAAGGAACTGCTAGAGAATATGGATTGGAAGTTAATTATGCAATTGATGAAAGGTATAATTTAAAAAAGTCTACCGAAGCAGCTTGTAAATATTTACAAAAAGCTTATGATAAGTTTGGTAGCTGGACACTGGCAGCTGCTTCATACAATATGGGTATTAATGGAGTTCAAAGGCAAGTTAAGAAACAAAATACCAACAATTATTTTAATCTCTACTTGAATGATGAGACATCAAGATATGTTTTTAGAATAATTGTTATTAAGGAGATTATGGAAAATGCTAGAAAATACGGTTTTGTGTTTAGACAAAATGATCTTTATTCTTATCCAGCTGTCAAACAAATTAGAGTTGATTCAACGATCAATAATTTGTATTCTTTTGCTGAAGCAAATGATGTGAATTATAAAATTCTTAAACGTTTTAACCCATGGCTTAGAACCTCCAAACTTCCTGATGAGTCAAGAAGAGTATATTACATAGATATTCCTGAAAAAACTGAAGAGTTAATTTTTGATGATTTAGCAATTGAGGCGAACAAAGATTAATTTTTATGCAAAACCAGGAAGATTTTATTAAGATTCATGGAGCTCGAGTTCATAATCTTCAAAATATAAGTTTAGAAATTCCCAGAAACAAACTTGTTGTTATTACAGGTAAGAGTGGAAGCGGGAAGTCTTCATTGGCTTTCGATACTATTCATGCTGAAGGTCAAAGAAGGTATTTAGAGACATTTAATGCCTATGCAAGACAATTTATAGGTAATATGAAACGCCCTGAAGTTGATAAGATTACTGGCTTAAGCCCTGTTGTTGCCATAGAACAAAAAACAACATCTAAAAATCCAAGATCAACTGTTGGAACCATAACTGAGATATATGATTATTTAAGACTTTTATATGCTAGAGTTGGTATTGCTCATTCATACATTACTGATGAGCCAATGATTAGTTTTACAGATGAAAAAATATTAGAGCTATTACTAAAAGATTTTGATAGTCAATCTATAGTAGTGTTATCTCCTTTAGTTCGTTCTAGAAAAGGACACTATAATGAATTGTTTTATAAATTAACAAAACAAGGATACTTAAAAGCTCGTGTAAATGGAGAGGTAATTGATATTAGCCCAACACTTAAACTAGACAGATATAAAACACATAATATTGAAGTTGTAATTGATAGAATTAAGGTTAATGAGAAAAATAGTAAAAGACTAATTTCCTCAATTAAATTAGCTTTAAATTTTGGAGACGGTGTAATGATGGTTTTATCTTCCAAAAATGATACCCCAAGATATTTTAGTAGAAATTTAATGTGTCCAACTTCTGGAATTGCATATAAGAATCCTGAACCAAGCTCTTTTTCATTTAATTCCCCAAGGGGTTCTTGCCCAAAATGTAATGGTTTAGGTGCTTATAAGTCTGTTGACTTAGATAAAATAATCCCTAATAGAAATTTAAGCATAAACAAAGGTGGTATTGCTCCTTTAGATAACAAGAATTCTACATGGATTATTAATCAATTAGAGATAATTGGAAAAAAATATAATTTTAATTTAAATACTCCTGTAAAGGATATTAGCTCTGAAGCACTTGGTTTTATTTTGTATGGAATTAAAGAAGATGTTAAGGTAAAATTAAAGACAGCTGGAATTTCAAAAAAATATAAAATTGATTTTTTAGGAATTGTAAAATTTATTGAGGAACAATCATTATTTACAAATGTAAAAAGCATATCAAGATGGGCTTCCAAGTTTATGTCTTCAAAAAAATGTAAAGAATGTAACGGTAGTAGATTAAATAAACAGTCTTCTCATTTTAAAATTGTAGGATCAACTATTTTTGATGTAGTAAATTTTGATATTTTATGCTTAAAAAACTGGCTATTGTCTTTAGAAGCTAATCTTAATAAGAATCACAAAATTATATCTACACAGATAATCAAAGAATTATTAACTAGAGTTCAGTTTATTTTAGATGTTGGTTTGTCGTATTTAACATTAAATAGAACATCAAAAACTTTATCTGGTGGTGAGGCACAAAGAATTCGTCTTGCTACTCAAATTGGTACTCAGCTTACAAATGTCCTATATATATTAGACGAACCTAGTATTGGCTTGCATCAAAGAGATAATTTTAAATTAATAGAATCATTAAAAAAATTAAGAGATATTGGAAATTCAGTTATTGTGGTTGAACATGATAAAGATATGATTTGTAATGCAGATCATGTCATTGATATGGGACCAGAAGCTGGTGTTTTTGGAGGGCAGGTTGTTGCAAGTGGCCCCTATAAAAAGATTTTAAGCTCCAATAATATTACATCAGATTATCTAAATGGAAAGAAGAAAATTATTGTCCCAAAAAAGAGAAGAAAAGGAAATGGAAAATTTTTAGAGCTTTTTTCTGCAAGAGGGAATAATTTAAAGCAAGTAGATTTGAAAATTCCATTAGGAATGTTGTGTTGTGTTACAGGAGTTTCTGGAAGTGGTAAGTCTTCTTTAATTAATGAAACCTTATATCCAATTTTAAATAAATATTTTTTTAGAGGTGAAAAATTACCCCTACCGTATAAAGAAATTAAAGGCATTGATAATATAGACAAGGTCATAGAAATTAATCAAGCTCCAATTGGAAGAACCCCAAGATCAAATCCAGCAACCTATACAGGAGTTTTTTCAGATATTAGAGAATTATATGCTAGCTTGGAAGAATCTAAAATAAGGGGGTATAAATCTGGGCGTTTTTCATTCAATGTTGTAGGAGGTAGATGTGAGATATGTAAAGGTGCTGGAAAGAAAACAATTGAAATGAATTTTTTGCCTGACATAATGGTTCATTGTGATGATTGTGATGGCCTAAGGTATAACAGAGAAACATTAGATGTTAGATTTAAAGGAAAATCTATTTCAGATGTTTTAAATCTTACTATTGATCAAGCAGTTGAATTTTTTGAAAATATTCCTAAGATTATTAGAAAGATAAAAACATTGAAAGATGTGGGTTTAGGATATATTACATTAGGTCAATCTGCAACAACATTATCTGGAGGTGAAGCTCAAAGAATTAAATTGGCTTCTGAATTATCGAAAAAGAGTACTGGAAACACTTTCTATATTTTAGATGAGCCAACAACAGGCCTGCATTTTCAAGATATAAAAGTTTTACTTGATGTTATCGAGACTATTGTAGATAAAGGAAATTCAGTTTTAATTATTGAGCATAATTTAGATGTTATAAAAGTAGCAGATTATATCATCGATTTAGGTAAAGAGGGTGGTGAAAAAGGAGGTTATATTTTGTGTGAAGGAACACCTGAAAAAATTATTAAATCTAATAATAGTTACACAGCAGATTTTCTAAAGAACGAATTGTAGATTATATCAACTTAAATAAAAAAATATGTTTCTTAATTTTTTCCTATTTTTACAGCATCATAAAAATTATTAAGATGAATAATTATTTGCAAAAGATTCTTCTCATTTCACTTGTATTTTTTTCGTTCTCAATTTTCGCTCAGTCTGTTCCAAAAACAGAAAAAAATGCTATTCCATTGAATCCAAGATTTGTTTTTGGTTCAAATTTTTATAATTATCAAGGTGGTATTGCAGGAACTGAATCTAATTTTTTATCTGGTGATGTTGGTTTTAATGCAGGACTAAGTTTAGATGTTGATGATAAAATTTCATTATCATTTTTATTTTCTAGCCCATCCACATTTTATGAAAAAGAATTTAGCGCCATAGATGGTTCTTTGGTTAGTGAGTTTAGCTCTGAATTTAGCACACTTGGTTTGAGTTTAAAATATGATTTTAAGACAAAATCTATATTTAACCCTTTTATTAGTTTTGGATTACAAGGCATAACTTTTAAAACACTTAATAATGATATTTCATCACAATATTCTGCAAAAGAAACAGGTCTTGTAATTCCTGTTGGGGCAGGAATAACATTAGAAATGTCTGATAGAATGTCATTTGATGCATCTTTAAATTATGCCTTATCACAAGTTGATATTGATAAGACTGCTGAAGAGCTTAATGATAATTTTGTGGTTGTTAACTTTTCAATAAGTTATGATCTTTTTACGCCTAATCCCTCAGCTATAAATCCGTTAAAGGAAAAATATTATTCAGATGTTGATTATGACAAGATGGACTTAACTGATCAGGATGGAGATTTAGTTTTAGATGTTAATGATTATTGTCCTGAAACTCCAACTGGAGTTAAAGTTGATGAGTCTGGCTGTCCATTGGATTCTGACAATGATGGAATCGCGGATTATCTTGATAAAGAAAAAAATACACTTGCTGGTGCAATCGTTGATGAAAAAGGAGTAACATTAAAAGAAGATAAGTTTAAAAGTAAATATGATAAAAATAAGGTTGCATCTAGAGAGTTTGCAAACTTTTACAATGATAATGAAATTTCTAGAGATGATTTTAAATCAATCAATGCTTACCTAATTGCTAAAGCAAATGCTTTTAACAATCTATATAACTCCAATAATTCATCAAATGAAGAATTAGGCCTCAGGTTTAAAGTTCAATTAGGTGTTTATAATGATGGAGTATCAGCTAGAATTATTAATAAATTACTAAGCTTAGAAGATCTTGAGAGCTATACAGAAAATAATGGAAATGTCATATATGCTGTAGGTAATTACCTTACAATTGATGATGCTTTAGGTAGAGAGTTTGAATTGGAGAAAAAAGGATTTAAAAATTTAGAGTTGTTAGAATATGAAAATGGTGTTTTGAGTTTATATAGTCCTCCTTTAGTTAAAGAAAACGATGAGAAAACTCCACAAGACCCTCCAATACCACCTTTATCAGTTAATGAATCCAACAAAGTTGACAGTGAAACAAAAGTTGCTGAAATAATAGTACCATCAACAGTCTACAGAGTTCAAATTGGAGCATATAAAGTTGTATTGTCAGATAAGATTTTTGAAGGGGTAGAAAATGTTGTCTCTTTTAAAGGAAATGATGGTTTGATTAGATATATGACTGGTTCTTTTGATAATTATTCTAATGCTATTAGCTATAGATCTCAAATGCGTTCAAGAGGTTTTGAAGATGCTTTTGTAGTAACATTTAAAGATGGTGAGAGAGTTCCATTAAATAAATCTATCTCTACGAATGTTGTTAAAATCAACAAGTCTGCAAAGAAACAGAAGCAAGTTCAAAAGAATATCAAAAAGAAAAATGATCTTGTTTTTGTAATACAAATTGGAGTTTTTCCAGAGATTTTATCACCAGAAGACTTGTCCATGATGAGTAAAATTAATAACGTAAAAAAGGAAAGTTCGGGAAGTTTTTATAAGTATTACTCTGAAAATTTTAGTGAATACTCACTTGCTGCTTCTGAATTACAGAAGATTAAATCAATTGGATTTGCTGATGCCTTTATTTTATCTACTATAAATGGTAAAGAAATATCTTTAGAAAAGGCACTTAACTTGAACTAGAATCGTTTTGGTGTTTTGTTTTTTTACTGCCGGAGTATATCTTAAACTCTCTAAAGCTACACTTTAAGTTACTATTCATTAGCTCAATTTTTTTCGTTGGTTTTAGCCCAATCATTTTTAAATTTTCAATATCAGAGGAAATAAGCCAAACTGTACAATTCATATATTTATTTTTAAGAGTATCTCCAACTTTTTCGTAAAATTCATTTATTCCTAATTCAATTCTTTCGCCATATGGTGGATTGAAAATTACAAAGGTGTTCTCATTTATTTTGGTTTCAAAAAAGTCTTCGTTCCTCACTTTAATGCTTTCAAACATTAATGCATTTTCAATATTTTTTCTTGAAGATCTTACAGCTTTTTGAAAATTATCTCCACCTGTAATTAATCCATTATAATCAATTTCTTTATCCAATGAAACATCTTTAATTTTTTCAAATAAATCTGCATCAAAATCTTTCCATTGCTCAAATCCAAATTGATCTCTGAAAATATTTGCTGGAACATTATAAGCAATTAATGCAGCTTCAATTAGCAAGGTTCCTGAGCCGCACATCGGATCATGAAAATTATCTTTTTTATTCCATCCACTTAATAGAATCATTCCAGCTGCTAATACTTCATTTATTGGAGCTATGATAGTATCAGTTTTATATCCTCTTTTATGTAATGATTTTCCAGAGCTGTCTAAAGATACGGTGCAAGTATGTTTATTTACGTGCAAATTAATAGTAAGATCAGGATTGTCTGGGTCAACATTAGGACGTTTGTTGTATTTGTTTCTGAAAAAATCAGCAATCCCGTCCTTAACTAGTAAAGAAGCATATTTACTGTGGTTAAATACTTCAGAATTAGTTGTAGCATGAGTTGCGAATGTATTGTCTAATTCAAAATAATCTTCCCAATTTATTTTTAGGATGTTCTTGTATAGTTCTTTTTCATCATGAGCTTGAAAGGTAGCTATAGGTTTAAGTATTCGTAAACAAGTTCTAAGGTTAAGATTGGCTTTGTACATAAATCCAGTATCTCCTTTAAAACTGACTGCTCTGTTTTGAATTTTTATATTTTGCGCACCAAGATCTTTAAGTTCATTAGCAAGTACTTCCTCTAACCCATACATCGTTTTTGCTAGCATGTAAAAATTCTCATTTTTCATGTCACAAATATAATTTTATAAGTGATAGATTTCATTAAATTTGTATGATTATTAGAAATTATAATTGGAAAAAATACCTTACACAAATACATCAATTTATTTTGATGATAGTTTTTCTTCTTTATTTAAATATATTGATTTAGACTCATCTAACATATTTTTAATTGTAGACTCTAACATTTATGACCTTCATTCTAATAAGTTTCATGAATTTAAGAATTTATTAACTATAGAAAGTGTCGAAGATTCTAAATCATTAGCTTATACAGATACTCTAATTGATAAACTTATTCTTTTAGGCTGTAATAGAAGCTCATTTATTGTTGGTGTTGGAGGAGGTATAATAAGTGATATCGCTGGATTTATAGCTTCAATATATATGCGAGGAGTTAGATTTGGCTTTGTACCAACTACACTTCTTTCTATTACTGATGCTTCAATTGGAGGTAAAAATGGTGTTAATTTTAGAGGAATTAAAAATATAATAGGTACAATAAATGAACCAGAATTTCTATTAATTGATTTTTCTTTTCTTAAGACATTAAGTGATTTTGAGTTAAGTAATGGGTATTCAGAAATAATTAAGCATGCATGTATTTCTTCTAAAAAACTTTTTGCTTTACTTGAGCAAGTTGAGATAGATTATAATAATAATTCTTTCAAAGAGATTTTAAAGGATTCTATAAAGATTAAACTCTCTGTCATAAATAATGATTTAAATGAAAAAAAATCCAGAAAGCTACTAAATTTTGGACATACTTTTGGACATGCTATTGAGGCAAAGTATAAGGTTTCTCATGGAGAAGCTGTAAGTCTAGGAATTGTTTTAGCTATTGATACTTCTAGTAAATTTGGTTATTTAAATGATGAAAGTGCAATTGTTAGAGTGACTAAACTTCTAAATAAATTTAATTTACCAACAGACATTAAATGTTATAATAAAGAATCTCTATTGTATTATGTTACTAAAGACAAGAAGTCAAAGGGTAAACATATTGATTTTATTGTTTTAAACAGTATTGGAAATGCTGAGGTTAAGAGTCTATTAATAGATGAGATAATAAATGAATAGAATTATTTGCCCTTTTAGATACGAAGGTAGTGTAACTATTAATTCATCAAAAAGTTATTTTCAAAGAGCATTAGCAATTTCTTTAATTTCAGAATCAAAGGTTCAATTATTTGGAAATCCATATGAAAATGACATTTTAACTGCTTTAAAAATTTGTGAAAAAGCTGGGTTACAGTTTAAAAAAACTAAGAATTCTGTTGAGGTTGATGGTAAAATAAATAATTCAAATAAAAGTATTTCAGTTAATAGTGATGAATCAGGATTTTGTGCAAGAGTATTTTCTGTTGTACTTTCAAAACTTTACAATGATGTTACCATTAATGGTTTTGGATCAGCTGTAAATAGATCTTTCAATTTTAACTGTTTATTCCATTTAGGTTTAAAGATAAGTTCAGAGGATTTATCATTGCCAGTAAATATAACAGGGAAATTGCAGTCAGGAGAAATTAATATTGATGTTTCAGATAGTTCTCAGCTTTTATCTGGTCTTCTAATTACTTTACCATTTTTAAGCGGTGATAGTATTATTCATGCTAAAGATTTAGTTAGTTCTCCATATGTTGAGATGACAATTGGAATTCTTAAAGATTTTGGTGTTGATATTAGAAATGAATCTTTTAAGAGATTTCATATAAAAGGAAATCAAAAAATTAAATTATCAAAATACATTGTTGAAGGAGATTGGAGTGGAGCAGCCTTTCATTTAGTTGGAGCTGCAATTTCAGGAGAGGTTAAAATACATGGTCTTAATCAAAATTCTTTACAGGCTGATAAAGCAATTTTAGAAGCTCTAGTCCTATGTGGTGCTAAAGTAATTATTCATGAAGATTTTATTCAAGTAAAAAGGCTTGAATTAAATTCATTTTCTTTTGATGCCACAGATTGCCCTGATTTATTTCCTGTCTTAGCTTCATTAGCATCTTGTTGTGATGGTGTATCTGTAATAAATGGAATAAGCAGGCTAATAAATAAAGAAAGTAATAGAGCTAAAAGTATAAAATTAGAATTTGCTAAAATTGGAGTAAAAGTAGTTTTGGATAGAAATCACATGTATATCCATGGAAGCAAAATGATAAAAGGGGCAATAACTAATTCACATAATGATCACAGAATAGCAATGGCTCTTTCCATTATGGCAACCGTTTCAAAAGGACCTATAGAAATCATTAATAGTGATGTTGTCGCTAAATCTTATACTAACTTCTATAAAGATTTAGAGGTTTTAGCAGCTTAATCATTTAAAAATTGATGCTATCTAATTTGTTTTGAACTTAAACTTATACTCAGCCAGATTTTTATTTGCTTTAATAATCTTTTGTTTTAGTCCTTGTTTGAAGCTCAATACTCTTTTGCTTAAATCCTCATCACCAACAGCAATTATTTGGGCGGCTAAAATACCTGCATTATGTGCCCCATCAAGTCCAACGGTTGCTACAGGAACTCCTGGGGGCATTTGAAGAATAGATAAAATTGAATCCCAACCATCAATCGAAATTGAAGATCTACACGGTACTCCAATAATTGGAAGATGAGTAAAAGCTGCAACTACTCCTGGTAAATGAGCTGCTCCTCCTGCACCGGCAATAATAACTTTAATTCCATTTGCATGCGCATTAGATGCAAATTCTTCTACCATTTCAGGAGTTCTATGTGCTGATAGTGCATTAATTTCAAAAGGGATTTCCATTTCATCCAATAACTTTGCAGCCTTTTCCATAACAGGCATGTCAGAGGTGCTTCCCATTATTATACTAACTTTTGGTTTCATTTTTTCTTTTTTTTAATAACACAAATATATTATTTTTTGCAATTAATTTATAGTGTTGTGAACGTATATTTTCTTGTTTTTTATAATTATAAAATAAGTTTTTTGCAAATAATTTTCATTTGTAATTTATTGATTTTTAGTGGTTTATTAACACTATTTTTTTTATTCGAAAAAAAATATTTATTCTTTGTGTTATATTTGAAAAAGAAATTATATTTGCAGCCGCTTTCGAGCGAAAAGATCTTTTAAATTTCAGTAATTATGTTATTTTTTTAAAAAGGATTGTTTTTACATTAAAACAATGTATATTTGCAGCCCTTTTAAAATACATGATAAGATTTAAAAGGAAAAACTAGAGTGGTTTAATAACCATTTTTTTGTTTAGAAGTTCTTAAAAATATTGAAGATAGAATTAGATTACATCCAAACAAAAGTCAATTTATAAACTTTTTTTACAACGAAGAGTTTGATCCTGGCTCAGGATGAACGCTAGCGGCAGGCCTAACACATGCAAGTCGAACGGTAACAGATCTAGCTTGCTAGATGCTGACGA
>Ga0257126_1002366_pt1 | contig 12477 bp, 9 predicted proteins | sample SI060_120mmetaG_FD_190151 | JGI IMG/M metagenome (GOLD analysis project Ga0257126, IMG submission 190151) | Marine microbial communities from Saanich Inlet, British Columbia, Canada - SI060_120m | ecosystem: Environmental > Aquatic > Marine > Inlet | place: Canada: British Columbia | collected... | reverse complement strand
CCGCGCCTCAAGCTCAGCGTCAGAGCAGGTCAGCTGGATGGACAAATCCCAATAGCCCGCCATATCGCGCCAGATCGGCGCGTCCATCAAAAGATAGTTCCCTTCGATGACGATTGTATCACAGTCCGGAGCAATATGCCCTGCGCCCGCAATAGAGAGATCGCGGGCCCGGTCGAACACCGGGTAATATAACTCCTGCGCCGCGCCAAGCACCTGCACCAATCGCAAAAGCCCGATTGCATCAAAACTCGGCGGGCTGCCCTTGCGGTCTAAAATCCCGCGATCCGTCAGAACGCTATTGTCGAGGTGAAACCCATCCATCGGCACAAGCTGACTGGTCACGCCAGCCTGCTGCAAGGCCGCGACCAGCCCGGCCGCAAGCGTGGACTTCCCGCTGGCGGGAGGCCCCGCAATGGCGATCACCCGCCGCGCATGGCGCCTGGGGCTTTGCAGCACCTGCTCCAGCAGGGCGGTGATCTGCGCGCTCATGCCGCCCCCTTACCGGTTTAATGCCCGAAGGACATAGGGGCCCATATCCGCCACCACAGCCGCGACGCCACCTGCATTTGGATGCAATCCGTCGGCTTGGAAATAATTTTGTAAATCTGGCGTCACCCCGTCAGACGCCATGAGCGTTTCGAAGTAAAAGGGGTAGAATTCGACATCATAGCGCGCGGCCAGCTCTTGAAACGCGCTGTCATACCGCTCCTTATACTCAGCGCCATAATTCAGCGGCCCCACATGCCCAACCAAAAGCGTTGTGATGCGCCGAGCTTCCAGTCTCTCCAATATTTGTTCCAAATTGTCATGCGCCAACCCCGGATCCAAACCCCGCAGCATGTCATTTGAGCCAAGATTGACAATCACCAGATCCACCGGCTCGACCAACGTCCAATCCAGCCGGGCCAATCCCCCCGCTGTGGTGTCCCCAGATACGCCCGCGTTGATCATGCGCACCTGAGCGCCCTGCCCGGCCAACCAAGCTCCCAACTGTGGCACAAAGCCACTCTCTGCCGGCAAACCATAGCCCTGGGTTAAACTGTCTCCTAATGCAACAACGGTCTTGCCAGACGTTTCGGCCGGAGTCTGCGAATGCACCCCTGTCTGAAACATTGTGAAAAAAAGAATTAACGCCAAGGCGTTGCAATAGCGGGAAATCAGACCATATCCAGAGGAAGAAAATATCATAGGACGGCTCCCTTGGACAATAAATTCGCGATCGACCTCCAGCAGGTTCATCTCTCGCTTGAGGGCAACGCTGGTCCGGTAGACATTCTACATAGTATTGACTTGCAAATTACTCAAGGGAGCAGCTGCGCCTTAGTCGGCCCCTCAGGATCCGGCAAATCCAGCCTGCTGATGGTCATGGCAGGGCTTGAGCAGGCCACAAGCGGCCGTGTGACCGTTCTGCAAGAAAATATCAGTGCGATGTCGGAGGCTGAGCTGGCGCAGTTTCGCCGCGGGCGGGTCGGCGTGGTGTTCCAATCATTCCACCTTATTCCCTCGATGACGGCCCTGCAAAACGTCGCAACAGCGCTTGAATTGGCGGGGCAACCCGATCCTTTCGACCGTGCGCGCGACAAACTGACTGCGCTGGGTTTAGCCCACCGCTGTGACCATTTCCCGAAACAAATGTCCGGGGGCGAGCAGCAGCGCGTGGCGCTGGCACGCGCCTTGGCTCCCAATCCCAAACTTGTTTTTGCCGATGAACCCACTGGCAATCTGGACGCTGCCAATGGCGCCAGCATCGTTGATAGCCTATTCACCCTCACCCGTGAACAGGCAGAGACAACTTTGATCCTAGTCACCCATGATATCCAATTGGCAGAGCGCTGTGATCGGATCATTGATCTGCGCGATGGTAAAATCTGTGAAAGCAATGGCGCATGATTGCTCTCAAAATTGCCCAGCGTGAATTGACCGCCGCCTGGCGCGAACGCCTGCACGGCTTTCGCATTCTCATGCTTTGCTTAATCTTTGGCATCGCCTCCATCTCGGCCATTGGCTCGTTGCGCGGAGCAATTGACGCCGGACTGAACAGCAATGGAAGGGTGTTTCTTGGAGGCGACGCCGAAATTGAGCTCACCTACCGCCAGGCCAATGCGCGGGAGGTGACCTGGATGACCGGTCAAAGCCTTGCGCAGTCAAAGATCATTGATTTTCGCTCCATGGCCGTTGCTCCAGCCACGAACAAACGCCTTCTCACACAGATAAAAGCCGTAGACTCGGCCTATCCTTTGGTTGGAGCCGTCACCCTCTCGGACGGTTTGAGTTTACCGGAGGCCTTTGCCGGCCGGGACGGCCTGCCGGGTGCAATACTCGCCCCCGCGCTCCTGCGGCGTCTCAAGATCAACTTGGGTGATCAGGTGCAGTTTGGGCAAAAGAATTTTGTCGTCATGGCAACCCTCCTCAAAGAGCCTGACAATTTTGGAAATTTCGCATTGGGGCCGCGCAGCCTTGTCTTGACCAAAGACCTAGAAGGCTCAGGGCTGCTGGCCGCGGGCACGCTCTTTTCCAGTAAATATCGGTTGCTTTTTGAGGATGGCAGTGAGTTAGGTCAGGCGCAACAAAGGTTTGACATGGATTGGCCCGGCACCGGCGCCAAATGGAAAGATGCCCGCAAAGCATCTCCCGGCGCCGATCGGGTAATCGAACGCATGAGCCGCTTTTTGATCCTGATCGGCCTGTCGGGCCTGGTTGTTGGCGGTATCGGGGTGAGCGCGGCTGTGCGGGCCTTTGTTGCCAAGAAAACCGGACACATCGCCGTGCTTAAGACGCTTGGCGCCACGCCAGGTCAAATTTTCTGGATCTACACGATGCAAATCGCCGTCTTTACTGGGTTTTCAGTCGTGCTTGGCCTTTTGCTTGGCGCCCTCGCGCCCTTTGCAGCCCGGCCATTTTTGCCGGGCAATCTCGCAGAGGTGGCTCTCATATCCATTTATCCGTCAGCTCTTATCGAAGCCGCGGTCTACGGCTGTTTGGCGGCGGCGATCTTCTCCATTTGGCCCTTGGCACAGACCGAGCATATCCGCCCAGCCAATCTCTTCCGCGGAGGGACGCCTGCACAGTGGCCCGCGCGGCGCTATCTCATTGTGCAAGGCGCATTATTGGCCACGGCGCTCTTTGGCGCAGTCCAATTTTCCGGTTCGTGGTCCATGACTTTCTGGCTCTTGGGCGGCATAGCCTTGTCACTGCTTATCTTAGCTTTGATCTCTGGCGCATTTCAATTCGCCCTAAGACGCATCATGCGGGGCTCCGCTTTTCAGCGCCGATTGCCGCTGCGCGCTGCATTCAGCGCCCTAGCCAGCGGTTCAGAGCGGACGGGATCAGTGGTTATGGGGATCGGTCTTGGACTCACAGTTCTGGCTGCGGTTGGTCAAATTGACGGCAACCTTAGACGCTCCATCACGCAGTCCTTACCCAATAAAGCTCCAAGCTTCTTTTTCCTCGACATTCAATCCACTCAGCTGCCGGAATTCAAACAGCGCCTGGCGGAAAATCCGGCGGTGCGAAAAGTTGAAACGGCCCCCATGCTGCGCGGGCTCGTAACAAAAATTAACGACCAGCCTGCCGCAGAAATTGGCGGCGATCATTGGGTTCTGCGGGGGGACCGCGGGATCAGCTACGCAGATGGTTTGCCCGAAAAAACGAAAATTACGGCTGGGCAATGGTGGGGTGCCGGTTACAGCGGGTCGCCCCAAATCAGCTTTGCCGCCGAAGAGGCCGAAGAGATTGGCATTAGAGTCGGAGATCAATTGACGCTCAACGTCCTGGGCCGCGATATCACCGCCACGATCACAAGCCTCCGCGAGGTGGATTTTTCCACGGCAGGCATGGGATTTGTGATCTTGTTGAATGAGGCGGCTTTGAGAGGCGCGCCACATTCTCATATCGCGACTGTATATGCCGAAGCCTCTGCTGAAATTTCAATATTGGATGAATTGAACCAAGCCTTCCCCAATGTCACGGGCATTCAAATTCGAGAAGCCGCAGCTTTGGTCACAGGGGTGGTGTCATCAATCGCCTCCGCCGCTTCGATCGGTGCGCTTGCCACGCTCATCACCGGATTTTTGATCCTGATCGGGGCCGCCGCGGCCGGCACGGCCCAGCGCGCCTATGAAAGCGCGATTTTGAAGACACTCGGGGCCACACAGCGCGAAATCTTGACCTCTTTCGCCCTCCGCTCCGCCATGATCGGGGCGCTTGCCGCGGGCGTGGCACTTGGTGCAGGGCTTCTGGGCGGCTGGGCGGTCAGTCATTTTGTATTTGAAAATCAATTCAACATCATATGGGGGAACGCCGCATTGGTAATCCTTGGCGGTGTCAGCCTCACGTTAATCACAGGCATGCTCTTTGCCCTGGGCCCGCTGTCGAAATCCGCCGCATCGGAGCTCGGGCACCGCGATTGACATCAGGGCGATCTTCCCGTGTAAGCGGGTTTTTTTCTATGCGCGTTGGACAAAACAATTCACCTTATCGCCGCAAACCGCTTTGGTCGCAGGCGTAACCATAGTGCATTGGGCTATCGCCCGCCTGCGCCAGAAGCCACCATCCAGGTGGATCAAAGGCCAGTCATGCACTTACTTTCAAATTGGACCACTTAAGTGGGGCTGCTCAAGCGCAAGAGATCAAAAGTGGGGTATTTCGGCGAACTAGTCAGTCGCAAAGTTGAGCCTCTGCCCTGATCATGGTTTCTAGTTGACAAGCTTTTCCAATATAGATGCAACAATTGGAATAGCGACCTTTTCAGAACCATAAACTGATAAGTGATTACCGTCAGAAAACATTATCTCCCCATTCATAATTACTTTACAAACGTCACTGTTGCAAAGAACTGATTCAGGATAAACTATGCTTACTTTTTGAGCAGAATAATTAGCTGCAGCGTCTCGCATTATGGAGTATGATAAATCTACTTGGGACTCGAAATATGTGCGATCGTATCCGTATTCTTCCGGGAATTCCTCACCACTGTTAACCTTTCTAGCAAACAAACGTGGAATATTTATGTTTGGTCTAGGGTTTGACTGCACGATTATGATGCTTTTGCCTCGTTCTACCAATTGCCTCAATAACATCGAAACAGCGCTTCGTATCGACTTTTGTCTTTCATCTTCAGCGATATAGGGTGATCCAGTAGTCGGATACGAATAAAAGCTGTCTTCTCCCACCTCTCCTAACATATTCGGGTGATCTTCAGACATAAAATAGTTGTCCCAAGTCGCTACTAAGACGACTACTTTGATTGTGTCATCTGCCGTGATTTGCGCCAGAACTCTTTGGTTAAATTCGGCACATCGTGCTGCTCGCTTCTGACCGTGGTTCAACAGGCCCGGCACTGGCAAACAGCTAGAAAGTAGGTAAGCGCGAGTGGCAACATCATCCTTTGCTAACTGATCAGCCACTGCATCTAAAATCGCAGCCCCATGGCTGTCGCCCCAAACTGCAACTGCCTGAGGTTTGTCAGGACCGAGTTCGCATGTGGCATCTAAGTCAACTTGAGGTACGTTTTTTCTTACATTTAGGCATCTTTTGTAATTTGTACTGAAAGTGTTCTCTACAGCTAATATTTCACCAATTTGGCCAGTAAACCTCTGAGGGATACCATCTGTTTTGTCTCCTACAATAGCAAAACCAACGATTCCGATTGCAGCGGCAGACAAAAGACCACGACCCACATATTTAGGTATTCTCTGGTGTCTAAACGGCGTTTCTATTAATCGCCATGATAAGTAAGCCAAGATAAATGTTGTTAGCAAAAGAATGAGCTTAACTAGCAAGGTTTTTGGCGCAATATCTAAATACGACATAAAACCAATAAAAGGTTGATGAATCAGATACGCTGAGTAACTCATCAATCCAATCATGCGCAGCGGCTGAGATGACAGAATACGCTTTGCAATCGATGTTTTGCTTCCATATGACAGTACACCAGCAGTAGCTATTACTGGGACTAACGTAAATGCGCCTGGCCAAACTACACCCTTGGGTAGCAGTATAAGGGCTGCAATTAGGATCAAAAGGCTCAAGTTGCCGATGATTGCTGCCTGTAAATCTGATACTAAGTCTCGAAGTTGTTTGTCACACAAAGCAATAATCACACCGACTAATAATTCCCATGCTCGACTTGGTAGCATGTAAAAAGATAGTTGCGGGTGCTTGTCGCTCATCCAAACAGCAAGCAGAAAACTTGCGATCGCAAGAAAGATAAGCGTCAATAACAGGTAGCGACGGAAGAACTTCCAAAAAAATACGATTAATATTGGAACTATTAAATAAAATTGTTCTTCAACACCAAGTGACCAAGTGTGTAGAAGAGGATCTTGCTCTGCTTCAGGGTTGAAATAGTCGATGCGAAAAGCAAACCAAATATTTGATAATGAAAGTACTGCAGTCGCTCCTCCTCCCAAAAAGTATTGATAGTCTTTGGGGAGCATAATTATCCAGCCTGCAGCAAATGTTATCAAAATGACTGCAAAAAGTGCTGGGAATATGCGTCTAGCTCGACGTGCGAAGAAGTTACTAAAATGAAAGTCGCCAGATTCACATTCATTCAGGATTAGACCACCAATCAAATACCCTGAAATGACAAAGAATACATCAACACCAGCAAAACCAGCACCGATCGTTATAAGGCCCAGATGATAGAAAATAACTGAAAGTACAGCGATGGCTCGCAATCCATCGATTTCTGTTCTGTATTTCATAATCTTCAATCCAGTTAATCTAAAATGCCCGGGCATGTACTACTTGCTGCAAACTTCTCCATGTGAGCCAGCGGTTACTGCTCGGATAATCTTTAATAATGCACTAAACAATAGTGCATCGCGAAACCGTTTAATTAAACTATTTGATAATCAATTATGTCTAACTGTTGAAGTTGTAAGTTCGCTTTCCGTTGTCAGAGTTTTTTGGTGAGCTGAGAGTGGATCAAAGCGTGTCTGCAGTTCGATTGAGGGCTGGCTGGGTCGTCGGGGTGCAAGATATGCGCGACGGTACCGTTTAATCTGGCGTGCCGATAGTGTCGCAACACATACGAAAAGTCTAAGTCAAGATTAATAGTATTTGCACAACGCTTAAGCATAAAGATGTGTCTCAAGAAATGGAACTTGAGCACATGAGGATTGAATTTCAGCTTCTGCTGGACTAGTAAAGCCCAGAGAAGGAAGGCTTTCGATAAAAGACCGGCTGCACCAATAGTAAGTTTTGAAAGTCAGTTTGAAAATGGTAAGGAAAGTATAGTGATTGGCCGCAAAAAAGTTTGTTTTCACAGACATCCCGAAAATAGCCGACCTGAGCGTGACAAAAGCATCGAATCCGCTCTCATTGCATTTTCATCAGCGGTTCATACAATGACTTGGACGTCACATCGGACGCCGTTTTAAGTATGAACGACAAAATAGTCATTGTTACGATGAAATGGGGCACGTTGTTTGGCCCCGATTACGTGAACGTCTTATACCGCGCGTGCAAATCGGCATCATCTATACCTTTTGATTTCGTGTGTTTTACGGACGATCCTTCGGGACTAGATGCCGATATTGCAGTTAAAACGCTGCCAGAGATTGGTTTACGTGAAGAAGAATGGTATCAAACTGGCGTATGGCCAAAACTCGCGCTTTACAAGAAAAACTTACAAGGGTTGAAAGGTCGGTGCCTCTTCATCGATCTCGACATGATTGTTTTGCGTGATCTAGATGACTTTTTATCTCATCCAGCCGCCTTCATCTCTATTGACGTCGGCGAAAGCTGGCGCCCTTACGCTCCACGAGCAAACTCCGAAGTAGGAACAGGTATATTTGCATTTAACATTGGGCAGGAAGCTCAGATTCTTGATGCTTTTTTGGCTGATCGTGAAGCTGCGAAGGTCAAATTCAATAATGAGCAATCTTTTGTAGAAGAATACGCAAAATCAATGCATTTTTGGCCAGAGGGTTGGGTCATCAGCTTTAAAAGATGGCTCCGACGTCCTTTAGGAGTTGATTTATTCTTGCCACCTAAAGAACCACCAGAATACGCCAAAATTGTAGCGTTCCACGGCGACCCTCGTCCCGCTCAATTAATGCGTCAAGGGATAAATTTCTGGGATAAATTTCCACATATGGGCCATGGCCAAGTAGGCTGGATGATGGATTACTGGAAGCGATTTGGCGGTACAATAAAAACATAACCAACCCTAACGACAGCAGGCAGCCATATTTTCGCAATGCAGCAGAGCAAAAACTTTCGATATTTTATATGTCTGTCTGCTGTTTAGCGAAGAAAACCCCAAACGCCATAAAGGAAGTTAATGATATGCTGAAACGCCGCCGCTTTTTAACTAAAGCTTTCTCAAAAATGCTTCACAATAACCACAAGGTCTGACGTTAACAATGCGTCTGTGCGCATCATGCGCACAGACGCAATCGACCACACCTTAAGTCTACGTTCGAACGGACAACAACAACGAGCTACCTTTAGTCCTCTTTTTGAAAAGCATTAATGACCAAGACTACCGAGGGTCTCCTTAAGCCCGCATGGGGCCCATTTCAAAAGCCACCACAGCGGCCACCAATTCTATAGTAGACACAGAGTCTCGCCGGGTGCTAACCTTTTTAAATCGCGTGATACGATGATTGACGTGTGTCCCACTGAAGGAACCATTGGCTGTGTGGGGGCACCACTATCCTAAGTCAGCTGCAGTTACACACCTGATATCAAGCGATATTCATTATCGTCTGATCCTACCTAATGCACCTTTGTAAGAATGTTGACCCGAACAAATGGCTCTTAAAATACCTATCATTATCGTCTGTGTTCTCACCGTCTTAGCTTTGGGCGGATGGTACTTAGTGCCGAAGTTTCTCGAACAGCCATCGTACAAAGTGCAGCTTAAAGACGGCAATATTGAGATCCGTCAATACGATAGAATTCTGCTGCAATCAGTTAAGGTGCGAGGCGACCAGTATCAGTCTATTCGGCAAGGCTTCCGTCCTTTGGTTCGCTTCATTGGAGGTAAAGACAGAGATGGCGACAAGATCTCCATGACTGCGCCAGTAATCCAGTCTACAGGAGACAGTGAAGACGATTGGGTAATCTCTTTCTCAATGCCATCAAAATACGATATGGCTAACCTACCTGCCCCACAGGACCCTTCAATCTACACAGAAGACCTGGAGTCGATGACAGCAGCAGTCATTAGGTTCAGCGGTAAAGCCAATGAGCAAATGCTACGCGATAAAACTATCACTCTCCTACAGTGGCTTGAGCAAGCAGGTTACAAAGTGCAGTCCAAACCCAAGTACCTATTCTATAATGACCCCAGCACTCCGGGGTTTCTGCGTAGAAACGAGGTTATGGTTCAAGTCAATTAGTGCAGTGCAGTGCGGCGAAGGAACAATCAAACAAGGCGTCTTTGCTCTTCGCCCTACCCCACAGCCTTAGCCATCCACCTCCACAACTGCTCCACCTGATATCCCTTACCATAGCTCTCCCCAACACCCTTCCTGCTCCAGCCGCCTATCTGGTCGATGACCTCTGCAGGGCATTCTACAGCCCGCAGTCGGTCTCTCATGGCGTGTCTTAGTGAATGAACCACGACATCCCTAGAGACATGGACCTTGAGCCACTTGTTTAGGGCAGCACTGGCTGAGTTAGCTTTGGTGGTCGGTCTATACATAGCGATCACGGTAAACGATGATATCGGAAGGCTCAATAAAACAGACGTGCAGCGCGCCATAAGCATCTAGTCCCCGCACATACTAAATTGAAGCGCCTTCCAGAGGCAGTATCGCACATTGGTGCACATAAAATGACCAGCCGTCATGTCCAATCTACCAATTCATAATCGACCAATACGACACAATCAGCAGATCAACCCCGCGCCTCTGCATTTCTTGGCGGGTTTTTAGCAGGCGCTGTTCAAATTCAGCGCGTGAAAAATTGAGCTTGGCTTGTGACATCTCAGGCACTCCTTTTTGGCATGCTGTGCGAAAAAATTATCAGAACCAGCTGCGCTGTATATCTTAAGTGCAACATATTTTTGGAGTGACACGCAAATGGCCTAAGCGGGTCCATCTGGCGCTTGAATTCTAACCGCCGACCTGCGCCTATGGCTCATGAGCAGATTGTTTTCAACAGGCATCCATCCCAAACCCGAGCGCGCCCTGTGACGGCGTTGCGCAGCCAAAAGACCATTGGTCTCACGCTGGCCATTTTTGGCGCGCTGCTGTTAACGCCCGATACTTTGTTTATGCGGCTTTCACAGCTCAACGGGCTTAATATGTTGCTTTGGCGCGGCGGTCTCAGCGGCCTAGCTTATTTTATGATCTGGCTATGGATGCGCAGCCCGCGCGATATGTCCAATATCTGGACCGGCAATTTTGCCATAATTGTCGCTTGTCAAATCGGTAATGCGGCGTTGTTTAGTCTCGCCATTGCCATCGCGCCCGTCACCGTGGTTTTGATAGGCGTGGCCACCGTGCCAATCTTCGCCGCGATTTTGTCACGCTTGATTTTGGGCGAAGCCCTCTCAAGCCGCACGCTTATCACCTCAGCCTTAGTCGTTTTAGGCCTATTTATCTCTGTGCTGGGCGGTGACAACGGGCAAATTCAGTTCGACACCAGCACGCTCATCGGTGCAGGACTGGGACTGGGGGTCGCCTTTAGCCTGGGGATGAATTTCACAGTGATCCGCAAAGACAAAGACGTGCCCTTTGTTCTGGCCATTGCCGTTGGCGCCATTGCCGCCGCCGTGCTAGCGGCTTGTTTTGCAAACACTATCGCCTGGCCGCCTCTCCCACAGATGGCCGCCATTGCTTTGACCGGAATTTTCATCCTCCCGCTGTCATTTGTCACCCTCTCTTATGCGGCCCGATTTGTCCCCTCCTCCACCGTGAGCCTCATCATGTTGCTGGAAACAGTTTTGGGCCCTTTATGGGTTTGGTGGGGCATTGATGAAGCGCCAAGCGCCACGATGTTGATTGGCGGCGGCATCGTTCTGACCTGTTTGGCCGTATTTTTGATCCTTGAGGGCCGCAGCGCTGATTGAAACATCTGCGAAACAGGCGCCTGCGATCCCGAAATCACAAAAATTAAATGATCGACAACGCGGATATTGGGTCCTAGCTTCTGTGCAAGGAGATTTACCATGACCCATTATGAAACGGCCGCATCAGACCTTCCCCTCAGCACCCTGAGCGTCACAGAGCGCGTCTTCGAAGGTCTCACCTCTAGACCGGAAGATGTGGTTATAATTGATGGGATGGATGGACGAAAATTTACCGCCGGTGATGTGATTGATCACGTCAAACGTCTGGCAGGCGGCTTGCACGCGGCCGGCCATGTGGCACAAAAGCCTGTTGCCCTTATGGCGCCAAATTCACCGGAATATTGTATTATTTTTCACGCTGTTGCTTGGGCTGGCGGCACGATCACAACATTAAATCCCACCTATACAGCCCATGAAATCCGCCATCAGCTGCACGATTCCGGAGCAGGCCTGCTGATCACCGTCCCCGAAACCCTCGCCGTCGCCAAAGAGGCGCTGAAAGAGCTGCCAGAGGTACAGCTTTGCGTCATTGGTGGCGCCGACGGCTGCCAGAACCTGTCCGAGCTATACGGCGAGGCGCAAGAGCAGCAGTGCCCGGTAGATTTAGACCACCACAGCGTTGCGCTGCCCTATTCCTCTGGAACCACCGGCTTGCCCAAGGGGGTGTGCCTGTCGCATCGCAACCTGTCGATGAATATCGATCAAACCGCACAGGGCGCTGAGTTTCGTGCCGGTGAGACCGCCGCCGCCTTCCTGCCATTCTTTCACATCTACGGTATGACCGTGATGATGAATATGCATCTGGCCTGCGGCGGTGTTTTGGTCACCATGCCACGGTTCGACTTGGAGCTGTTTCTGCGCATTTGCCAAGACCACCGCTCCCGGCGCATGTGGATTGTGCCGCCGGTCGCTCTTGCATTGGCCAAGCATCCCTTGGTTGATGCCTATGATCTCAGCGCGTTGGAGCAAGTTTTCTCCGGCGCCGCCCCAATGGGCAGCGCCCTGTCTGACGCAGTGGCCAGTCGCCTCAATTGCGCCATGCTGCAGGGCTACGGCATGACCGAACTGGCCCCTGTATCCCATATCACCCCCCTGAGCACCCCACGGTCTGGCGCCTCCGGGCTTGCGATACCAAACACCCGCTGCCGCATTGTTAGCCCTGAGACTGGAGCCGACTTGCCACCGGGAGAGGAAGCCGAGCTTTGGATCAAAGGCCCACAGGTCATGATCGGTTATCTCAATAATGAAGCTGCCACCCAAAAAACTCTGACCGCGGATGGCTGGCTGAAAACTGGCGATGTGGCGGTCATAGATGCAGATGGCTATATGTTCATCGTAGATCGTCTCAAAGAGCTGATAAAATACAAAGGGTTCCAAGTGGCCCCGGCGGAACTGGAGGCCTGTTTGGTCGCCCATCCACAGATTCAAGATGCAGCCGTGATTGGCCT
>Ga0257126_1002365_pt1 | contig 12481 bp, 10 predicted proteins | sample SI060_120mmetaG_FD_190151 | JGI IMG/M metagenome (GOLD analysis project Ga0257126, IMG submission 190151) | Marine microbial communities from Saanich Inlet, British Columbia, Canada - SI060_120m | ecosystem: Environmental > Aquatic > Marine > Inlet | place: Canada: British Columbia | collected... | reverse complement strand
CTTGATACCTTATCAAGGATTCTTGAGTAATGTTTTATTCTAAAACATTTAATAAGTAGAAAAGATTCTACTTATTAAATATAAGGAATTATGAATTGGGGATACTTTTTTTAACAAGGAAGAAAATATTGTAAAGTGCCCAAGATGCGGCAAGCAATACTGGTACAAATGTAAGAAGTATTCTCATATATATATTTATATAATAAACTTTGTTTTCGTATTTAATACAATTATTATATCTATTATATAAAATAATCTCTGAATAAAAAACTTCGCCCTTCAATTAATCTTGATTCAAACAAACTTTGTTTTATATGATTCAAATTAGATAGGGCACGCGGATATGGTGGAATGGTAGACACGCTAGACTTAGAATCTAGTGAATAAGTTCGTGAGAGTTCAAGTCTCTCTATCCGCATAAAATTTTTCTCCTATAATTTTTTGCAACAAACCTATAATTCCTTTATAATTTGTTTAGGACATGTTCCAAAAAAATGCGAAAATAAAAAACTAAAATTATGAAATACGCTATAGCTCAAACATCAGGAAAACAAATCTTAATAAAACCTGGACAATGGTATGATGTTGATTTTATACGTAACGGGAATGTTGGTGATTTTATTTACTTAAATAAAATACTATTTTTCAGAAACGACAATAAAGTTCAAATCGGAAAACCCTTTTTAACGAATAGCCAAATTCCGGCAAAAATTATTCAACAAGTAAAAGGAACTAAAATTACTGTATTGAAGACAAAGCCTAAAAAACGATATACACGTACACGAGGACATAGACAATCTTATACTCGTGTTCAAATTGATGAATTAAACTAATTAAAAGAGGTAAAAATGGCTCATAAAATGGGAGCGGGTAGTACAAAGAATGATCGTGATTCACAATCAAAAAGATTAGGAGTTAAGACAAATGGAACACAAAAAGTTTCATCTGGATCAATTCTAGTAAGACAGCGCGGGACAAAATTTAAACCAGGAAAAAATGTAGGATGTGGACGCGATCATACGCTGTTCGCACTTCAAGACGGAATTGTTGAATTTACTCGCACGGGTTTTGTAAATATTTTGACAAATAATTAAAACGGAAATATTTTTATATTTCCGTTTATTTTTTTCTTCTTTTACCAAACCTCATTGTAGGTGTTTTAATTCGTAACCAAAAAGCAACAGAGTCCGTTAACCACTCCATACCAGGTATGGTTGCAAACTTTCCTTGAATAGCTCGTATATATAAGTATAAATATCCTAAAATAAAAATAACAAAGGTGTTAAAGAAAAATACTATTGCTAAATTTTTATCTGTATGAATTAAAGTACCTTCATCATAAGCCCATTTTGCTACAGGCGATGCAATTTCACGATGAAATAGAACATCCCAATAACTTATGGCTAAACCTTGGACCATAAGCATAGCAAAAATTAATAAAATATTATACTTAACTAGCTTAGAGAATTTAAAAACAGATCGAACAATCATAAACTCAATTACAACGTACGATAGAAAGAAAACTTTTTCTGGACTACCCCAAATTTGAAAAATTGGTGATTGCAATATAGACTTAATAATTGGAAAAAAAGGTAATAACATCTCAGGTAAATAACCTAACGAGAAAACATTATTCAACACTGCGTATAAAAGATCAACAACTGCAAAAAAGTAAATAAACGTTAATTGAATTATTTGGAGAACATCTGGATTAAACGTAGAAAAGAAACTTTTAAAATTTATTAGAAACTTTTTTAAAATTTTTAAAATTCTTTGCCACAAAGATAAACTTATTGAATCGTTTGTCATGATTTTTTTTTAAATTATTTTACGTTTTAAAAATCACTCTTTATTAGCATTGTTTTAAAACTATATAATATGCATACATCTTATTATATAACGATTTTTACTTTTTTAAAAACCACATTTTAATAAATTAAGATAAATGAAAAATTTAATAAACAACATAAAACTAGAATCTCAACTTTTATCTGGATATTCCGAGGAAGAATTAGATTTAAAACTACAAAAAACAAAAAAACGTGCGACAATAGAGGGTCTTGATAGTATCATCGTAGATTGGTTTGCTTTAGTACAAGAAATTTCTTACAGAAAAATTGGTTTAAAACACTTTGATACACAACTATTAGCTGGAATGCTTTTGCATGAAGGAAAAATTGTTGAAATGAAAACAGGAGAAGGAAAAACACTAGCCTCAACACTACCCGTTTCATTAAATGCATTAGATAAAAAGGGCGTTCATGTAGTTACTGTAAATGAATACCTTGCGGAACGTGATAAGAATTTAATGGGGAAAATTTATCAACGTCTTGGATTGACAACAGGATTAGTAACAAATAAACAAAATAACTTCGAACGCCAACAAAACTATAACTGCGATATTACATATGTTACAAACTCAGAATTAGTTTTTGATTTTCTACGAGATTCATCCGCTTATAATTTAGATGAACTAGTTCAAAAAGAATTCAATTTTTGTATTATTGATGAAATCGATTCAATTTTAATTGATGAAGCTCGAACGCCTCTAATTTTATCTGTACCTAACGATGATTTAAATACAAATAAATTATATTTGGCCAAAGCAGTAGCTAATATATTAGAAAAAGAAACTCATTTTCAAATCGATGAAAAACGAAAAGATATTAATTTAACCGAACTTGGATATCAAGTAGCAAAACAAAGACTTGGTAAAAAAACACTTTACGATTCAGAAGATCCTTGGATTTTAGAACTACTTAATGCTTTAAAAGCTCAATACATTTTCAAATTAAATAAAGATTACATCATTTTAAATAACAAAGTAGTTATTGTTGATGAATTTACAGGACGTGTAATGGAAGATCGACGTTGGAGTATGGGAATTCATGAAGCAGTAGAGATTAAAGAAGAAATGCCCGTAGGAGGTGGTACAAAAACCAAAAGTTCAATTACATATCAAAATTTCTTTACACTATACCCAAAACTATCGGGAATGACTGGAACAGGAAAAACAACGGAAAAAGAATTTCAAGATATTTATAATCTGGAAGTTGTTGTATTACCTACTGCAAAACCGATGGTAAGAGAAGATGAACCTGATTTAGTTTATCAAAACGAACTATCAAAATGGAAAGCAGTTTTAAGTCAGACAAAAGAATGCTATGAAAATAAACAACCTATACTTATTGGAACGTCTAGTGTTGAAAAATCTGAATTTTTAGCGGATTTATTTAAGGTTACAAACATTCCACATCAAATCTTAAATGCTAAGCCTGAAAATCTACTGAGAGAAAATGAAATTATTGCGCAAGCAGGGAAACCTGGTTCCGTAACAATTGCAACAAACATGGCTGGCCGTGGAACAGATATTATCTTGGGCGGAAATCCTACATTTCAAACAAAACAATTACTAATAGAATTAATTCTCAATAATAAGGAAAATGGGACTAATGTAGAGCTTTCGAGTTTAATTAATGCACTTATTAAAAACTATGAAATAAACAACAACAAGAATTTAAAAAGTGATATTGAGAACCTACCGTATTCATTAGATATTGAAGAAACACCTCAAGATTTAAGACATTTATATGACTACCTGTACAAGGATATTTATACTAACTGGGAAATTGCCAACAAAGAAGTTATAGCATTGGGCGGACTCTTTGTTTTAGGAACAGAAAGAAACGAAACACGACGTATTGATGATCAATTGCGAGGAAGAGCAGGAAGACAGGGAGATCCTGGTAAATCTCAGTTTTATGTATCACTAGAGGATGATTTAATTAAAATTTTTGGTGGTGACGGTATCCAAAAATGGGTTAATTATCTAGTAGACGATAAAGACACTCCTCTAGAATCAGGATTACTAACACAAAGCTTAGAAAATGCACAAAAGAAAGTTGAATTGTATAATTATGAAATGCGTAAAAATATTTTTCAATATGATGACATATTAAATAACCAGAGAAAACAGCTTTTCAAAGCCCGAAACGAAATTTTACGGACTAATGTTTGCCAAGAACTTTTTTTACGTTCAAGTGAAATTTTTTTAGATGACGAAATAAATAAAACTTTTGATAATGTAGATGAAACAAAAATCCAATTTAAGTATAAACTTGAAAAATGGTTTGACTCTTACTCAACACATTTAAAAAACAAAGAAAGCTTAATTAATAAAAATAATTTTTATAAAGATATTTGGATTTCAAATGATTTAAGATTCGCTAATTCAAACTTTTATCAAAAAGGTTTTATTAAGAATACTCGTTCTACAATAATTTTATCAATCATTGATTTTTATTGGACAGAACACTTAGAGCGTATGAGCTACATTAGGGAAACAATTAACTGGCGCTCATACGGCCAACAGAATCCTTTAATCGAATATAATAATGAAGCTTTTAGTTCTTTTAAATTAATGTTCCAAGAAATTCAACGATGTATGCTATACTATTCATTAAATAATGCAATAAATTATTAAAAAAAATTATGTCAAAAAACACATTAAACGGAAGCCGTATAAAAGTAATTAAAACTTCTGGATTTAGAGCAAGATTAGCAACCAAAAGCGGAAGAAAAATTTTAAAAAATCGACGACGCAAAGGTCGCCATAGACTATCAATTTAAACAAGATCATGAAAAACTTTAAGATCCAAAAAATTCCAAAAATATTGATTGATCTAAAATTTTCAATTGTAATTTTAGCGTTAATTGCTTTTGCAAGTTCCTTTGGATCTTTTATTGAACAAGATGAACCTGTCAGTTTTTATCTAGAAAACTACCCTTTAGAAAAACCTATCTATGGATTTATTACATCAAAAATAATTTTAGGCTTAGGTTTAGATCACGTATACAATACTTGGTGGTTTTTACTTCTGCTAGGAATTTTAAGTTTTTCTTTAGTCGGCTGTACATTAACAAGACAATTTCCTTTATTAGAAAATTCAAAAGAATATTTTTTTCGTAAACAAAACCAGTCTTTTTTAAAATTACCCTTTTCAATAAAATTGAAAAAAAATTTTTATTTAAAAGAGACCATTTTATTAAAATTACAAAAATTAAATTTATATATTTATCAAAGAGGAAATTTAATTTACGGCTATAAAGGCTTAATAGGACGTATAAGTCCTATTCTCGTTCATGTAAGCTTAATAATCATATTAAGTGGAGCAACACTAGGCGCTTTTAAAAACTTCAAAGCACAAGAAATTCTACCCAAAGGAGAAATTTTTCATATACAAAATCCTTTAAAAATAGGTCGTTTAACTCCACTACCAAACATTACAACAAGAATTAATGATTTCTGGGTTGAATATAAAAACAATAAAATCAATCAATTTTATTCTAATCTCTCGATTCTAGATAATTATGGGAATGAGCTAAAAAATCAGACTATTTCCGTAAACAATCCTATCAGATTTAACAATATAGATTTTTACCAAAGTGATTGGAATTTATTAGGAATAAGAATCAAAAACATTGAGAATAATCAAATTTACGAATACCCCGTATTTCAATTAAATAAAAATGCAAAATCTTGGATTACATGGCTAAACGACACATCAAAACCTATTAGTCTAGTCTTTGAACAATTAGAAAATACATTTACGATTTACGATGAAAATGGAAATTTTGTAGAAATAAAGAATGTTGGTGACTTAATAACGGATAAATATTTATTAGCCGATTTGTTACCTTCAACAGGGCTACTAATTAAATACGATCCTAGTATTCAATTAATTTATTTAGGGTTTGCCTTATTAATGCTAACCACTCTATTAAGTTACTTGCCGTATACTCAATTTTGGATTTTTGAAAACTCCAGAAATATTTGGATTGGAAGTTCCACCAATAGAGGAAAAATACAATTAGAAATTGTATTTGAAAATTTAGTAAGGGAAATGGAAAATAAAGTATACCAAAGTATTTTTAGAAAAAAATAGTAATTACCAAAGATTTATAGAACTTGCTATTAAATAAAATGATCCTTATAATAGTCATTAGTTCTATTCCCTAGTAGCTCAGTGGTAGAGCGGTCGGCTGTTAACCGATAGGTCGTTGGTTCAATCCCAACCTGGGGAGTTTTAAAAATATTAAAAAGTTTTAATAAGAAGTGTTCTTTACGTATAATAGGAACTATAACGAAGAAACTTTTAGGAGAATTATTATGAGTCATACAGTAAAAATTTACGATACTTGTATTGGATGTACACAATGTGTACGTGCTTGTCCAACGGATGTATTAGAAATGGTTATCTGGGAAGACTGTCGTGCAGGACAAATTGCTTCTGCACCTAGAACTGAAGATTGTGTTGGGTGTAAAAGATGCGAAAGCGCTTGCCCAACAGACTTTTTAAGTATTCGTGTATATTTAGGCGGTGAAACAACGCGTAGTATGGGATTAGCGTACTAAAATTCGCTTAAAATACACACTTAAAGCCTTATTGTTGGTAAACTTACCCACAATAAGGCTTTTCAACACTTTATTAATTATTTTTTAGGTTAAATAACCCAACCGTAGCTGTGTAAACCTTTACCTAAAAAATTAACACCAAGATAACAAACCCAAATTACAAAAAACCCACAAGAACCTAACACTGCTGCTTTTTGTCCTTGCCAGCCTTTTAATAATCTTGAATGCAAATAAATAGCAAATACTAACCATGTAATTAAAGCCCAAGTTTCTTTTGGATCCCAACTCCAATAGGATCCCCACGCTTCATTGGCCCACACCGCACCAGAAATAATTCCAATTGTTAGAAAAGGAAAGCCTAAACCAATAATTCGATAACTCCAAATATCTATTGTTTGTAATAAAGATAATTTCGAAAAAGAGTTTAAATCTGAAGACGAAGTTGTTGTAACACTCTGTACAGTTCCTATGTTAGAAACTTCAATAGAAACTTCTTTTTCTTTTTTATTAAAATAACCGAAAGCTAGATATAGTAAAGAAAATAGTGATCCGACAATTAAAGTTGCATAACTAATCATCATCATACTAACATGCATCATTAACCAATTCGACTGTAAAGAAGGGACTAAAGGCAACGCTTTTTGCATTTCAACCGGTAACGTTAAACTTGAAAACCCAGAGATGAAAAAAACCAATGGCGTTGCTAAAGAACCAATAATTCGACTTTGCGTTTTAGCTTCGACAATTAAATGAATAAAAGAAATTGTCCAACTTAAAAAAATTAAAGACTCATACAAATTACTTAACGGAAAATAACCTTCACCAACCCAACGAAGTAATAACGTTGAGCCTAATAAAAAATTACTTATAAAAACGATACCACGGCTTAATTTAAAAATTAGTTTGTTTTTAGGGATTATAAGACTTGCCCAATACATTATCATTCCAAAAAATAGCAAAAAGCAAGCTATTACAGGTAATTGATAATCATTTAACATTAATATTTTCATTATAATTAAATTATCAAATAGATATTATTAGATATTATAGTAAAAATAAAGTGTGGTACCTAAGAATAAAAAGAATTAAAAAATAATTTAGATAGCCGAAGCTATCTAAATTACAATCCTATTAACCAACAATAACTGGAGAAGTTACTGCTAAATCTAATGGGAAGTTGTGAGCGTTACGTTCGTGCATAACTTCCATACCTAAGTTAGCGCGGTTAACGATGTCAGCCCATGTGTTAATTACACGACCTTGACTATCAACGATAGATTGGTTAAAGTTGAAACCATTTAAGTTGAATGCCATTGTAGAAATTCCTAAAGCTGTTAACCAGATACCGATAACTGGCCATGCTGCTAAGAAGAAGTGTAATGAACGAGAATTGTTAAAACTTGCATATTGGAAGATTAAACGTCCAAAGTAACCATGTGCAGCTACGATGTTGTAAGTTTCTTCTTCTTGTCCAAATTTGTAACCGTAGTTTAATGATTCGTCTTCAGCTGTTTCACGGATTAAAGATGATGTTACTAAAGAACCGTGCATAGCAGAGAATAAAGAACCACCGAAAACACCAGCAACACCAGCCATATGGAATGGGTGCATTAAGATGTTATGTTCTGCTTGGAATACTAACATGAAGTTAAATGTTCCAGAAATACCTAAAGGCATACCATCAGAGAAAGAACCTTGTCCGATTGGGTATACGATAAATACTGCAGTAGCAGCTGCTACAGGAGCAGAGAATGCAACGAAAATCCAAGGACGCATTCCTAAACGGAAAGATAATTCCCATTCACGACCTAAGTAACAACATACACCTAAGAAGAAGTGTAATACAACTAATTGGTAAGGACCACCATTGTATAACCATTCGTCTACAGAAGCTGCTTCCCAGATTGGGTAGAAATGTACACCAATTGCGTTTGAACTTGGAATTACAGCACCAGTAATGATGTTGTTTCCGTACATTAAAGAACCAGCTACTGGTTCACGAATACCATCAATATCAACTGGCGGTGCAGCGATAAATGCGATGATAAAACAAGTTGTTGCAGTTAATAATGTAGGAATCATAACTACACCGAACCATCCAATGTATAAACGGTTTTCTAAACTTGTGATCCAAGAACAAAAACGTTCCCAGATATTTTGGCTTTCGTATCTTTCTAAAGTTGCTGTCATAATCGTCTCCTCTTCCAAATCTAATATAACATATGTAAAAAAAACTTAAAAATTCCAAGTGAGAGAATAATAAATAACACACAATACTAAAAAATTAATTAAAAATAAGTTTATAAATTTCGGCATTGAACTATCTTCCCGAGGGGCAACCCCCTAAGTATTGTCGTCGCTATAACGTTTAACAGACATGTTCGGAATGGTATGTCGTTGTTCCATTATGCTATAAACACCGAAATTAAAAGTTGTTGACTAAATTTTGCTTAAGAATACGGTTAATTAGTACATCTAGGCTGAATGTATTGCTACACTTACACCGGATGCCTATCAAGCGGCTCGTCTTGCCGCAACCTAAGAGTACTCATCTTGAGGACGGCTTCCCACTTAGATGCTTTCAGCGGTTATCCTAACTATACATAGCTACCCAGCACGTACTGATGGCACAATAACTGGTACACTAGCGGTACATCTTTCTCGGTCCTCTCGTACTAGAGAAAGGTCACTCTCAATACTCCAACGCCCATGCCGGATATGGACCGAACTGTCTCGCGACGTTCTGAACCCAGCTCACGTACCGCTTTAATGGGCGAACAGCCCAACCCTTGGGACGTACTACCGCCCCAGGATGCGATGAACCGACATCGAGGTGCCAAACCTCCCCGTCGATAGGAACTCTTGGGGGAGATCAGCCTGTTATCCCTAGAGTAACTTTTATCCGTTGAGTGACGCCCTTTCCACACAGCAGCGTCAGATCACTAAGACCGACTTTCGTCTCTGCTCGACTTGTTTGTCTCACAGTCAAGCTTCCTTTTGCCTTTACACTCTAAGATCGATTTCTGACCGATCTGAGGAAACCTTTGTGCGCCTCCGTTACCTTTTAGGAGGCGACCGCCCCAGTCAAACTGCCCACCTGAAACTGTCTTTTAACCGGCTAACGGTATAAAGTTAGAGGTTCAATTTTATCAGAGTGGTATCTCACTAATGACTCCACTACTCCCGTAAGAATAATCTCAACGTCTCCCACCTATGCTGCGCAAATAAAATCAAAACTCAATTTCAAGATACAGTAAAGCTTCATAGGGTCTTACTGTCCTGGCACAGGTAGTCCGCATCTTCACAGACAGTTCTATTTCGCCGAGTCCCTCCTCGAGACAGCTTCCAAATCATTACGCCATTCGTGCGGGTCGGAACTTACCCGACAAGGAATTTCGCTACCTTAGGACCGTTATAGTTACGGCCGCCGTTCACTGGGGCTTCAGTTACCAGCTTTGCTTACGCTAACCGACTTCTTTAACCTTCCAGCACTGGGCAGGCGTCAGCCCCCATACATCGTTTTACAACTTAGCGGAGACCTGTGTTTTTGCTAAACAGTTGCTTGGAACTTGATATTGCAGCCCAATGGGCACTCTTTCTCCCGAAGTTACAGAGTTATTTTGCCGAGTTCCTTAAGGAGGGTTCTCCCGCGCTCCTTGGTATACTCTACCTACCTACCTGTGTCGGTTTAAGGTACAGGTGATTATTACTTAAGGCATTGCGAGCTTTTCTTGGAAGTATGACATCAACTACTTTGATTTAAAATCTTGTATTCGTACCTTAGCTCGGATTATTTTCTCTAACCTTCAACACCTTGTATACTTAAACCAGTAACCAATATCTGGCTAGTCTAGCCTTCTTCGTCCCTCGATACCAGTAATAATCAGTACAGGAATATTAACCTGTTGTCCATCAACTACGCTTTTCAGCCTCATCTTAGGACCTGACTCACCCTCCGTGGACGAGCCTTGCGGAGGAAACCTTAGGTTTTCGGAGCATTGGATTCTCACCAATGTTTTCGCTACTCAATCCGACATTCTCACTTCCATTTCGTCCATACCCGCTTTCGCTAATACTTCAGCCTACAATGGAACGCTCCCCTACCGATATACATTTTGTATATCTCGCAGCTTCGGCGAATTACTTAGTCCCATAAATTTTCGGCGCAGAACTGCTAGACCAGTAAGCTATTACGCACTTTTTAAAGGATTGCTGCTTCTAAGCAAACCTCCTGGTTGTCTAAGCCTTTCCACCACCTTTACCACTTAGTAATTACTTGGGGGCCTTAGCTGGCGATCTGGGCTGTTTCCCTCTTGACTATGAAGCTTATCCCTCGTAGTCTTACTGGTTAGTTGTACACATAGTATTCAGAGTTTGCCTCGATTTGGTACCGAATTACCAGCCCGCACCGAAACAGTGCTTTACCCCTATGCTATAACACTAACCGCTGCACCTAAATACATTTCGGGGAGAACCAGCTAGCTCCGATTTCGATTGGCATTTCACCCCTAACCACAACTCATCCGCTCATTTTTCAACATAAGTCGGTTCGAACCTCCACTTGGTATTACCCAAGTTTCATTCTGGCCATGGTTAGATCAACCGGGTTCGGGTCTATAACTAGTGACGAACGCTCTATTCAAGCTCGCTTTCACTATGGCTCCAGTATCTCTACTTTAACCTGCCACTAACTATAAGTCGCCGGAACATTCTTCAACAGGTACGAAGTCAAACGCTAAGTCGTTCTCCTTCTGATTGTAAGCGTGCAATTTCACGTTCTATTTCACTCCCCTCCCGGGGTTCTTTTCACCTTTCCCTCGCGGTACTATACGCTATCGGACATCCAGGAATATTTAGCCTTACGAGGTGGTCCTCGCAGATTCACACGGGATTCCACGTGCCCCATGCTACTCGGGTATAGATATTTTTAGAAGAAATTTTCGGTTACGAGACTATCACTCCCTATGGTGTAGCTTTCCAACTACTTCACCTAATTTCTAAAGCACCAAAGCGCTAAAGTATGTTTACTTAAATCTTTCTACCCCACAACCCTCTTAAACAAAAAAATTATTTAAAAGTTTAGGCTGTTCCCGTTTCGCTCGCCGCTACTAAGGGAATCGTTTTTACTTTATTTTCCTCTAGGTACTAAGATGTTTCAGTTCCCTAGGTTCGCTCTTAATTACCTATAGATTCAGTAATAAGTTATTGAGTTTCCTCATTCGGATACCTCCGGATCAAAGCTTGCTTCCAGCTCCCCGAAGCGTTTCGCCGGTAGCCACGTCCTTCATCGCTTCTGGATACCAAGGGATCCCTTACACGCCATTAATTTCTTAAGCTAATACAATTTTGGAGGTAAGCGGACTCGAACCGCTGACATCTGCCTTGCAAAGGCAGCGCTCTACCAACTGAGCTATACCCCCATTTGGGCCATTCAGGATTTGAACCTGAGACCTCACCCTTATCAGGGGTGCACTCTAACCAACTGAGCTAATAGCCCTTTAAATCTACTTTTTATTTTGTCATTTAGGAGGTAATCCAGCCGCACCTTCCAGTACGGCTACCTTGTTACGACTTCACCCCAGTCACCAATTCTACCTTAGGTGCCTCCCTCCAAAAGGTTAGGATAACAACTTCGGGTATAACCAGCTCCCATGGTGTGACGGGCGGTGTGTACAAGGCCCGGGAACGGATTCACCGCAGTATAGCTGACCTGCGATTACTAGCGATTCCACCTTCATGTAGGCGAGTTGCAGCCTACAATCTGAACTGAGGATGTGTTTAGAGATTAGCTCGTTCTCGCGAACTGGCAACTTTTTGTCACATCCATTGTAGCACGTGTGTAGCCCAGGACGTAAGGGGCATGATGACTTGACGTCATCCTCACCTTCCTCCGATTTATAATCGGCAGTCTTTCTAGAGATTCAACTAGAAACAAGGGTTGCGCTCGTTGCGGGACTTAACCCAACATCTCACGACACGAGCTGACGACAGCCATGCACCACCTGTGTAAGAGGCCGTAGCACATTCTTCTTTCAAAAAACTTCTCTTCATGTCAAGTCCTGGTAA
>Ga0257126_1002363_pt1 | contig 12488 bp, 7 predicted proteins | sample SI060_120mmetaG_FD_190151 | JGI IMG/M metagenome (GOLD analysis project Ga0257126, IMG submission 190151) | Marine microbial communities from Saanich Inlet, British Columbia, Canada - SI060_120m | ecosystem: Environmental > Aquatic > Marine > Inlet | place: Canada: British Columbia | collected... | reverse complement strand
ATGGGGTGATGGTTGGAATGGTGCCTATGTAGAAATAATCGATCCTGCTTCAGGAGTGGTTATGTATACTTTAGGTACTGGTTTCACAACTGGAACCTCGTATACAGAAAGTTTCTGTATACCATATGTTCCTGGATGTACTGATCCTGGAGCTTCAAACTATGACCCTTTAGCTAATGCTGATGATGGCTCTTGTACTTACGGATGTATCGCTTCTGATACTCTTGAAAGTTGGGAGACTTACGGTGGTGGCTTTGGAAATACTTGGGCAAACCTTTCAACTAATACTGTTGACTGGACTGTATGGTCTGGTGGAACTTCGTCTGGATCAACTGGTCCAACGAATGCCTATGATGGTACTTACTATATTTATACTGAAACTTCTGGTGCTGGATCTAATTCAGACGCAAGAATGCAAGTACAATGTGTAGATTTATCTTCATGGACTCTTCCAGGATTAACATTCCAATACCACATGTATGGTGCAACTATGGGAACACTTGATGTAAATGTTTCTACTGATGGTGGTCTAACATGGACTAATGCATGGTCGTTAAGTGGTGATCAAGGAGACCAATGGTCTTTAGGTATGGTTGATTTAACTCCTTATGGAACTGGACAGATTGCTGTTGAATTCCATATGGCTACTGGTACTTCATTTACATCTGATGCAGCTCTTGATATGGTTCAGTTCTCTGAACTAATTTTAGGTTGTACAGATCCTTTTGCGGATAACTACGACCCATTAGCTTTAATTGATGATGGTTCATGTTTATATACAGGTTGTTTAGATCAATTTGCATCTAACTTCTGTAGTTCATGTAACGTAAGTGATCCAACGCTATGTACTTACTATGCTTGTGGAACTTTAAACTACTCTGAAACTGTTGAGAGTGAAGACCTGACTGCGATGGGCTACACTACAACTACTGGAGCTTTAGTTGACGGTTTAACATTCTCTTCTGCTGCTAATGCCTTAATTGACACGGTAAGTTTAGAGTTTACAGGTGGTGGTACATTCTATGGAACACAAAATGAATTATCAGCTTTTGCTGATCCTAACCATAACGCTACTACATCTTTTTGTGTAGACTTATCTGGATCTGGTTCTGATGTTGATCTACGTTTCGATGCTGGACTTGAGTCTGCATTCTCAAACTGTTCATGGTTCAGAGTAAAAGTAAACGGTGTTGAACAGAATGAATTAAATACTGGTACAGCTATTTTCTCTGACCAAACTCAAATTGGTGGAAGTCTTTCTACTAACGCAAGTGGACTTGGTTATGGTGAGTACATGTATGATCTAGATGCTTGGGCTGGACAATCAAATGTTTACATTACTTTCGAAGCAATGGTTAACTATAACGTAGGTTATGGATTCCCTGGTTTTGTTAGAATTGATAACATTGATGTATATGAAGTTACTCCTTGTACTTACTATGAATTATCTGAGTTATTCTCATTTGATAATATTTGTAATGGAGATGCTGCAGGACATGCAATGGTTCTTGCTCAAAATTCATATTCAACAAGTGGAGATATCTATGCTTGGATTTCAAGTAATGGTTCTGTATATGCTACAACTCAACAAGTTAATAACTTAGTTGCTGACACATATACTGTAACTGCTACTGATCCTGATAATGGATGTACTTCATCAACTACTGTAACTATTACTGAGCCATCTCCTGTTGGAGCGGATACGGCTACTTCTTATTTTGTGAATACTTCTTCAGTGAATGATTCAACAGGATCTATTAATTTAGAACCAACTGGTGGTGCTTGTGTATCTTCAACAACGCTTGCTACTCCAGATGATCAAAATAATGGTCAATTAGGTAATATGTTTAACATTGTTAACACTTCTGGTGGTGATATCTCTATTATGGGAATGTCTCAAGGTGCTGCATATTTAAATGCTTCTGCTGCTGGAGTTACTGTTGACTGGTGGTATTCAGATTTAGGAGACTATACAGTTTCTGCTAACTGGCAATCTGCTGGTAATGGTACTGTTGATTTAACACCTTTCGCTAATACTGGAACAGTTATGTTCCCTAACCCTGTTATTATTCCAGCTGGAGCTACTTATGGTTTCCATACTGTAACTAGTACTACTATTGGTTACACTAATGGTGCTGGTACTCCTGGTACTACAGTTAGAGCTTCTGATAATAATATTACTATAACTGAAGGGCATGGTTGTACTGGATTCGGTGCATTATCTTTCTCTCCAAGAAATTGGAATGGAGAAGTAATATACGGAGATCCAAATTCAAGCCTATATACTTTCTCATGGTCAAATGGAGCAACTACTGAAGATATCTCAGGATTAGGTGTTGGTTCTTACACAGTTACAATTACTGATTGTAATGGTTGTACTGGAACTGAAACTTACTTCATTTCTGCTTCTCAAGACCCTGGATGTACTGATCCTTTAGCTAATAACTACGACCCATTTGCTAACTTTGATGATGGTTCATGTTTATACTACGGTTGTACAGATACTAACGCAATTAACTTAACTCCTGGTGCAAACTTTAATGATGGTTCTTGTGAGTATACTTGTGTATACCAAGGTTATGCTGGTCAATTATTAATTGATATGCACGATTCATATGGTGATTCATGGAATGGTTCAGTGCTTTACATAACTAATATAAATGGAGATACTCTTAATACTGGAGGTTCTACTGTTTCTGGTGGTTTTGAAGAGGATGACTCTTTATGTATTTATAATGGATGTTATGAAGTTAATGTAACTGCTAATCCATGGCCCAGTGAAGTTTCTTGGGAGTTAGTTCTTGATGGAGATACTCTATTAGAGGTTGGTTCTCCAGGTTCTCCTGGTACTTGGCAGCTAGAAGTTGGTGCTGGTGCATGTAACTTAGGTTGTACTGACCCTACTGCAAATAACTATGATGCTAACGCTGTATCTGATAATGGTTCTTGTATGTATTCTTGTACTGATAACGTATTTACATTAAATATGACTGATCTTGGCGGAGGCTGGGGTGGTTCTCAGATTGATATGTATGACGCTTCAGGTAACTTAGTAGCTTCAAACACTTATTCTAGTATATTTAATTCTTGGGATACTCTTTGTTTAGTTGATGGATGTTACAACGTAGTTGTTACTTCTGGAACTAACGATGGTGGTGTATTCTGGTCATTAACTGATGGTGCTGGAATTGTAACTGCAGCGGGAGGTGCTCCTTATGCAGATACTCTATGTTTCCCTGCTGTTGGTGGTTGTACGGATGCGAATGCATGTAACTACGATCCTTTAGCTACAATTGATATCTTATCATGTGATTACTCATGTGTAGGTTGTACAGATTCTACTTCATTGAACTGGTCAGGTCCTTCATTTACAATTGATGATGGTTCTTGTTTATACTGTAACCTTTCAGGTGCTGCAGTAGTTGGAGATGCTTCTGCTAACGGTGCTGCTAACGGATTTATTGATTTCTCTCCTGTTGGTTCTTACTGTAATACAGATTCATTAGACTTATCTGATGCTAACGTTATCCCTGCCGGAGGTTCTGGACCATGGGTAATGACATTTGCATCTACAGGTAATACGTTCTTTATGGATTTTGTAAATACTAACTTTGTACCAATGTTTGTAAGAGGTTACAAATCTTTTTATGATTTAGCTGCTTCTTGTTGTGGTGGTACTTACGCTGAGGGTAACTCAATGTGGGCACGTCCTGGAACAGCTAATGGTAACGAAACTTCTTCTGCGGGATGGACATTCCATGGAGAAACTTTCCATAATTTAGGTGTTGATGGTTCTGTTTATCACTATAATACTCCTGCAATTGAGATTCCTGTTGGAGCTACTATGGGTATTGCACTTCACCACCAGAATGAAAACTACTTCTGGGGTAACTTTGGACTTCCTCCTTATACTCCTAACTATGCAAGTAGTGGTGGTGTAGAGATTTCTGCTGCAATGTCTGAGTACAATACTACAGGTACGTTTACTGGAACACCTCTTGGTGGTCCTGGAAACACTTGGATGACTATGGATATGTTATTTATTGGACCTTCACTATATTCTTACTTATGGTCAAACGGTGCTACTACAGAAGATCTTTCAGGATTAAACCCTGGAACTTATACTGTAGAGTTTACTGACTGTAACGGATGTGTTGGTAACGATACTATAACAGTTCTTGCTAACCCTATCCCTGGATGTACAAACCCTAACGCTACTAACTACAACATGTTTGCTAACGTTGATGATGGTTCTTGTATTGTTCCTGTTGATGGATGTACTGACCCTAACGCAATTAACTACAACCCATTAGCTAACGTTGATGATGGTTCTTGTTTAGTTTGTGTAGGTTCAATCTCAGGTCCATTTACTGAAAACTTTGATTCTTATCCAAATGGATTAGACTTCAGTGGTGGTGGATGGTATAACGATACATTACTAGATGAAATGAACTGGACTGTAGATGATTTCGGTACAGGTTCTTTCGGTACGGGTCCTTGGGATGACGTTTCTGGTGGTGGAAAGTATATCTATACTGAAACTTCAGGAGTTAACAATAAGATTGGTAATGTAAATTCATGGTGTATTAACACTACTACATTAGCTACGCCTCACCTACGTTTCTCATACATGATGTTTGGTGCTTCGATGGGTGATTTAAGCGTTCTTATTAATGATTCAGTTGTTTGGTTTAAATCTGGAGATGATGGTTCTTCTAATGGTGGTTATGACTGGTCGCAAGCTCAGTTACCTCTTCCATCTGGAACTAGCATTTTAGTTCAATTCCAAACACTATCTGGTCCTTCATTCACATCTGATATGGCACTTGACGAGATAATCGTTGATGATGGTGTTGCTGCAGGTTGTACGGACACATTAGCTGACAACTACGATGCATTAGCACTTGTAGATGACGGTTCTTGTATCTTTACTGGATGTACTGATCCTTTAGCAGGTAACTGGTGGAATTTAGCAAACAATGACGATGGTTCTTGTGAGTATTATGGTTGTATGGATCCGCTTGCGGATAACTACGATTCTGGTGCTACTCTGGATCCTAATAACGTATGTTGTTATGATAATTACGTATTAATTCAAATGTATGATTCATTTGGTGATACTTGGAACGGTTCTGTTATGACTATTACTGATGCAACTGGTAATACTGTATTTACTGGTGGTGTTAACCCTACTACTTGGGGTTCAGGAACTACATCTTACAATGAAGCAAATGTTTGTATTGCTGATGGATGTTATTCTGTAGACGTGTCATCTAACCCATGGAACGGTGAAGTTTCTTGGTTAATTACTCGTGCTGTTAGTGGTGATACTTTAGTTTATCAGCCTTCACCAGGTGGTAACGTATCTGTACCAATGGAAGTTGGAGCTAACGCTTGTGCGGTTGGTTGTACTGACCCTACTGCGCTTAACTTTGATCCTATTGCTGTAACAGATGATGGTACTTGTATATACCAATGTTTTGACAATTCTATCTATTCTACAATGGTTACTGACTTTGATCAAACAGAATGTTCATTTGAAATTTCTGATGATCTAGGTTATGTTGTATACTCATCTCCAGCTTTAGGCGGAATTGGCTCAGCTACTGAGAACGATTCTTCTTGTTTAGTTGATGGATGTTATACATTAACATTAATGGATGCAGGTAACGATGGATGGGTAACTGGAAACTTAGGTAGCGTAACGCTAACTGATGCTTCAGGTGCTGTTCTAGTTTACGGTCAAATGTTCTTTGGAAGTTCAGTTAGTTACTCATTTACAGTAAACAACTGTACAACTCCAATTTATGGATGTACTGACCCGAATGCTTCTAACTTCGACCCATTAGCAAATACTGATGATGGAACTTGTTGTGTAGATGGATGTACTGATCCACTTGCATTTAACTATGATTCATTAGCTACTTGTGATGATGGTTCTTGTGTACCATTCGTATATGGATGTACTGACCCTAATGCAATTAACTACTATCCTGGTGCAAACACGGATGATGGTTCTTGTATCTATGTAGGTTGTACTGATCCTAACGCTTCTAACTACAACCCATTAGCTACTATTGATGATGGTTCTTGTACTTACTTTAGCTGTTCTGACCCTGTTCCTTCTGGATTAGGAGTTAACTGGACAACTGATACTAAGGCAGAAGTTACTTGGGATAATATGAATGATAGTTCATGTATGGTATTTAAGTACTTTGTACGTTACAGAGTAGACAACTTAGACGGAACTTACGGTTCTTGGGTTACTAAGTCTGCTGGTGTTGGTAACGGACTATGTAACTTCGGTCTTAATACTACTATCAAGAGATTACAGAACTTAACTGCAAGTACTACTTACCAGTTTAAGATGAAAGCTTTCTACTGTGGTGGAACTGAGTCAGGATATTCTCCTCCGACTTCATTCACAACAGGAGATGACTGTCCTCCGATGACTAACTTAACTGTTTCGACATTTAACAATAACTATGCAAAAGCAAGATTCCAGTGGGATACTACAGGAACTTACACATTTGCTAGAATTGCGTTAAGAGTTGATACTGTTGGTGGAACTTGGCAAACTGCTGGTGGATTTGGTGTGTACTACCCAACTCTACAAGTTAACAAGTTTGGTCTACAGCAAGGAGAGTCTTATAGAGCTCAAGGTAGAACATTCTGTGATCCTAACATTACTTCTTATCGTTCGACTTGGACAAGTCCAATATTCTGGACTCAGCCAGGACAACTTCCAATAAGAGGTGAAGGCGGAACAACAATCAATAACTTAGATGTTTATCCTAACCCATCTAGAGATATATTCAATGTAACATTTGTTGCAGAGGATGTACAAGATCTAGAGGTTAGAGTAATCAACGTAGTTGGAGAAGTTGTTTACACAGAAGCTTTAGAGCAGTTTGTTGGTGAATACACTAAACAAATTGACCTAACTGATAATTCTAAAGGAGTTTATTTCTTAGAAATCACAACTAACGCAGGTGTGGTTAATAAGAAATTAATTATCCAATAGTATAATTAGTTAAGCCTAAAACTGAAGAAGCCCGAACATATGTTCGGGCTTCTTTTTTTTATAAATTTTTTAAAAAAAATTAAAGGATATTATAATTGAAATAATTGATTAACTCTTGTTCTTTATTTAAAATAGTATTGATACTATTTATTTGGTCTTTAGATAAAGCCTTTATACTTTCTTGATTTAGATTGGTTATTCCCATTTGCTTTTTCTGGTGCATGTTGTGGGCATTAAATTTTAGATCTAGATCTATGTCCTCTAATAAAGGAAGGAAAGTAGAGATCTTTTCTTTTGTCTTTATAGGATTATCAGTCAATTCCTCATAAGAGATTACCAAAGTATTTTCTAAAGACTCAATATTATTCTTCTGATATTTTAAATAGCTGATGTATTTTTCTGTTGCTAATTCTATATCTGTATTGTATCTTCTAATATTACTTTGAATTTGAGCATAGGGATCTCTTATAAGACAGATATACTTACTATTATTAAAAACCTTATCAATATCATTTGCCCTACAAATATTCGGCGGGCTTTTCTCTAGTAGAATAGATTTTGATTTATCCCAATACTTACTCCATATTTTTTTAATTCTGTTCCAATCAATTTCTTTATTTGGATCCCAACGATTTTTGGTAAATAATAAATCATGAGCCTCTGGAAGATGCTGTCCTTCTCTAAGACCTATATTGTTGTTGCAGCTAACATTTTTTGAAGTGGATAAGATCTCAGTAAGCAAAGTTGAGCCGCAAAAAGGAGGGCTTAGAATAAATAGATATTGATTCTCTTTCTTAGCTAAGAAAAGATTCTTTAAAGCTATTTTTTTTGAGACGGCAAAAAAATAAAGATTTCTTTTAGGTGAATTAAGCTTATTGATATAATTCATGATTCAAAAGTACAAAACCTTTTTATTTGCTCTTTTTTCTAATTATTATTTCATCAAAAAGAGCTTTGTTTTAATTTTCATAAATTTATGTTCTAAAACTAAAATATAAGGCTATGAAAAAAACTTTACTTTCTATACTATTGTCTCTATCATGTATAATAACATATGGACAAATTACAGTAACACATATGGACATGATGTTTGTTGGAGATGAATATTTTCTAGGAAAAGATGATAATCCAGCTATTATACTTGGGACACCAGGAGCTAATAAAATCTGGAATTTTTCTTTCCTAAACGCTATTGATCAAGATACAGTTAGTATTGTTTCACCCTCTGTAACTCCTTACGCTAGTTCTTATCCAAATGCGGACCTATGTATGGTTGAGACAGAAGATGGTTGGAGTGGTTCTACAACAAATCATACTTATATGAGTAAAAACAGTACAGGGCTTTATGTTTTAGGAGAAGAAGATGTTGTCCTTCCTTCTCAATCTATGTTTATGCCGTTTCCATTAAATTATGGAGATACTCATGTTGATGGTCCAATTTCTGCTGAAGATCAAATGTATTCAGGATGGCAATTAGACTGGTATTTTCCAGATACTCTAGCTCCTGTTTTAACTTTAGGAACTTGCCATACAATTGATTCTGCATTAGTTTCTGCTGTAATAACCAATACTTTTAACGTAGATGCTTGGGGAACAGCAACAATGCCAGATGGAAATGACTATGATGCATTAAGGGTAGCTGCAGAGCAAGATTATAGTTATACCATTCAAGTTTATTGTTCAGACACTTTAGGTGGTGCAAACTCGGGATGGTTTCCAGCAGGAGGAGATTCAGATATTTCTAATGAAATTCATTTTATATCCAACCACATGGATATAAGACATGCTCTAGTAACATTGGTAATGGATTCAATATATGTTGAGTCGGCTGGTTTTTTAAATGGATCTACTCTTTCTTCTATAAATACAATAGATGTAAATAGTTTTAATGTATATCCTATTCCAGCATCTTATAATGTAACTATTCAAACGCTTTTAGGATCAACAGAAAATAGTTTTGAGCTGTATAATATTTCTGGTATGTTGGTAGATAAACAAATATTTAATCAATCTACAGATATAGATCTATCAAGTTTAGCTAAAGGAACTTATGTATTGAAAATTCATAATTCTCAAGGGTATATTAGTAAAAAGATTATTGTTGAGTAAGGAAATAAGTAGTTTATAGAATTTATGCACGATACATATAAACCTCTTTTCTCTTTAGATCCAAGTGTTACTTTTTTAAATCACGGTTCATTCGGTGCTTGTCCAAAAGTAGTTTTTGAAACATTAATTAAATTTCAAAAAAAATTAGAATTTGAGCCTGTAAAATTCTTAGCTCATGATATCTATCATTATTTAAAAAAATCTAGAGAAGCGCTTTCTAAATATATTAATTGTAGTAGTGAGGATATTGCTTTTTTTCCCAACCCTTCAACTGCATTAAACACACTTATTAGAAGTTTAGATCTCAATCATGGAGATGAAGTATTAACTACAAATCATGAGTATGGAGCGCTAGATAGGACGTGGAATTTTATCTCTAAAAAGAGAGGTTCCAAATACGTAAAAATAGATATTGATATTCCCTATGTGGATAAACAAAAATTTATTGACTGCTTTAAAAAAGCGATTAATAAGCACACAAAAATTATATTTTTAAGTCATATTACTAGCGCTACAGCGCTTATTTTTCCGGTTAAAGAAATTATAGAGCTTGCTAAAAAAAATAATATCCTCACCATTATCGATGGAGCACATGTACCTGCACATATTGATTTAGACATTAGAAAATTGGATCCAGATTTTTATTGTGGAGCTTGTCATAAATGGATGTGTTCTCCTAAAGGTGTAGCATTTTTATATGTTAAGGAAGAATTTCAGCAAATGATGGAACCCCTAGTAGTTAGCTGGGGTTATGAGGCAGAGAACCCTAGTAATTCCCAGTTTTTAGATTATATGCAGTGGCAAGGGACGAATGATATATCAGCATATCTTACAGTTCCTGATACTATTCAGTTTTTAGAAAAACATGATTGGAAAGAAAAAGCAACTAGGTGTAAAGAGTTGAATCTATGGGCTAAAAATGAAATATCTAGTCAGTTAAATATCAAGGCTCTTGGTCGTGATGAGTTCTTAGGTCAGATGACTACTTTTTCTTTGCCACTGAATGATACAATAGAGCAGCAAATGGAGTTTTATAAAAAATATAAAATACAGATTCCTTTTATTAAGTGGAATGAGCAATCCTTTTTTAGAATATCTGCTCAGATTTATAACTCAAAAGAAGATTTTATCTATTTGATAGAAAGTCTTAGAGAGTTTAAGAGTATTTAATTTTTATGAGAATTTTTTTTATCATTTTTTTATCATTTTTTTTTATGACTACCCAGGCCCAAAATAATTTAAATAGAGGCTATAAAGTAAAGGTTGGGGATCAGGCTCCAAAAATTGATTTAAAATTATTAGACGGTCAGCTAATAAATAATGAAAATATAGAAGGTAAAGTAGTAGTGTTTCAATTTACAGCCTCATGGTGTAGTGTATGTATAAAAGAAATGCCTCACTTGGAAAAAGAAGTTTGGCAACGTTTTAAGGATGATGATTTTATTTTAATAGGAGTTGATTTAATGGAAGATTTAGAGGTAGTTAAAGAATTTATCATAAATACTGAAGTTACATACCCATTTACTATTGACAAAGAAGGTGCTTTTTTTGAATTGTTCACGCTGCCAAAAGCAGGTGTTACGAGAAATATTGTGATAGATCAAAATGGAAAGATCTCTTTTTTAACTAGATTGTATGACGAAAAAGAATTTGCTCAAATGATTGAGCACATTGATCAATTATTAAAATAAATTATCTGATTGTTACTCCAAAAGAAAGACCACCAATTGACATACTTCCAACATCTTCTTCTTTTTCTTCAATTAGATTGTATTTCATAGTAATTCCCAAGGAATTAGTTAGTTGAAGATTGATTCCAAAGTTCATTCCAAAATCAATATCAGAAGGCTCATTGCCATCAAGGCCGAGCGTAACCCATCTGTCATCATTAATGAAATAAGATCCGATACCGTAATGCAAAGAAAAATTTTCTGATAATTTTAATGCTAAATCTGCAGTAGCAAAGTTATAGCTAAAGCCTTCGGTCATACCTACAGATCCTCTTAAGTCAAAGTGTTTTGATAAGGGAAGAGTAGATGTAAGCCCCAAAATGTAAGTAGAAATATTTTTACTTCTTAATTCTCCCTCACCATTTTTAAAGAATTCAACTTCTAACATTGAAAATTCTGCAAAAACATTATTAGTCATTTTTAATTCATTTAAAACTCCTTTTGATGTTGGATTCTGGGCGTTAGTATTTAATGAGAGGAATGATATTGTTAAGAAGATAAATAATATTTTTTTCATAGCTTATATTTTCAACAAAAATACAAAATACTATAGAAACGATATTTTTATTTTGTTTTACTCCAGAAAATGGTGTTTTGACTAGCAAATATTGATCGTATTTTATCATTTACTGGTCCAAACATATTTACCTTCAGTATCTCAATATTTTTAAAAAATTCTTCCGAGAATTGATTGAAGTTATTTAAGTGCTCAAGAGCAGCCTCGTTATTAGAATAACATTCATTTATGTATAATTTAGATTTATCCTCATTAAAATAAAAATCATATTCTAAGGTTTGTGATTCTTCTTTAGCAACATAATCTTTCATTTTTATGATTAGATCTGAAATTTCTTTGTGTTTTTTGTTCTTTACTTTAGCCTCCACGTTCCAGTGAATATAATTTGAGTTTGATGACATAATTTTTATTCGTTGTAAAAAATATTCATAACAATTGCATGAGGAAGGGTTATTACTGAAATAATCATTATTGATAGAAATGGAATTGAGTATGAAATAATATTGTAGTAAGAAAGTAATAATAAGATTGTTGTTCCAACTATGCTTAGAATTGAGTATGGAGCAAGTAATTTTAGGAACTTCAAAATAGTAAAGTTTTTATTTTCTTTTTTAAAGAATTTAAATTCATCATTCATTACTTTTAGAGAATGAAGAGCAACAAAATAAAGTGTAAACCCAATAATAAAAGGAAATAAGAAGAAGGTGATGTGAATTAGGAAAAGTAAAAATAGTTCTGAAAAAAATCTATCAATGTTAATTTTATTTTTTAGTAATAATGTTAAAATTGAGCCAATTGTTATAAGGTTGGTTAAATAGAAAAAAATGGAGATTGTTTCTTTATTGTATACTTTCTCTAAGATAATTGTATCATCAAAAAAGGATGTTATTTCATACAGTTCATTGACATTGTAAAACATTAATGATGAGAGGAGGCATAGTCCCCAAAAAAAGTAGAAAGTATATCTTAATATTTTGTTGAAAGAGATATCGCTAAATTGTGATTCTCCAAAGTGAAAAGCAGAGATAAGAAGAAAAAATAATAAGCTTATGACAGGGGTAATATGCCATAGTACGACAAAGCCAATAATTAGTCCAAGATATATACC
>Ga0257126_1002357_pt1 | contig 12502 bp, 9 predicted proteins | sample SI060_120mmetaG_FD_190151 | JGI IMG/M metagenome (GOLD analysis project Ga0257126, IMG submission 190151) | Marine microbial communities from Saanich Inlet, British Columbia, Canada - SI060_120m | ecosystem: Environmental > Aquatic > Marine > Inlet | place: Canada: British Columbia | collected... | reverse complement strand
TGTTACACTAAAGTATACACTATAATTTCCAGCAACCGATGTATTTACACCCGATGAATCAATAACCAAATCATTTGTCACATCAATTCCATTATTAAGTGCTGTGGCACTTAAGTCAACATAAGAAGTGTTTTGAAAATTTTGAACACTAGACCCTCCAATCAACGTTATACCAGATAATAATATATCATATATTTTAATATTAATTTTTAATGAACCAGAAGATAAGGTAATTGCTATAGATGACGGGTTTATATTCAATTGTTCTGAGTAAAGTTGTTTAATTTCTTGAATAATTGTATTTTTTATAGATTCACTTAATGAATTAAAATCAACATTAGTTATTGTGACATTTGTATCAAATAGAACATTTGCATCATTAGATGTTTCGGTTATTGAACTAATATCACTCACTTGACTTCCTGCAACATTATTTATTATAATATTATAAAAATTATTGCTATTATTAACATTGTCAACTTGACTTATGTAAGTGGTTGGAGTTAAAAAATCAGCAGTTTGCCCACTGGGGTCGTCACTAATGAGAAACTTTACTCTGTATGATGTAGGTAAACTACCTCCGATTAAAGCGCTCTGATTTAACGACCAAGTAGGAAAGTAACTACTTAACTGCTTTATAATTAAATTATAAGAAAAGGTGTCTCCCTCTATAAATTGGAAAGTTCTCCAACCAGTTGGTAAATTGTAATCAACATTTGATGTGTTCGTTGTATCAAACTGTCTTCTAAATATTGTATTATTAGAATTGTCACGTGCTGATAATGCTGCAGATTCTAATAATTGTCGTGTTAAAGCACCATAATCACTTGAAGAAGCATCAATTATTCTTTGATGATTTACAGTTGTTAAAGAGCCACTATGGTTAAAATATCCGTGTTTTGCAATGCCTATTTGATTTCGTTGTGTCTGTGATGCTCTTGTTTGGAAGATAGCACTAATATCACGGTCTAATTCTTCTTCATTGCTAAATACATCAGTATTAGCAAGTGCTTGTGATGCACCTCCACCAAATAAATCAATTAAATAATTTGTTATTACGTTTTTCCTTTCTTGTTTGGTTGTTTGTAATTTAGGATTCCACTGCTGTAAGTTTAAAGCATATTTCAAGTCTGTATTAGAAAAATCAGATAAATCAGATGCACTATCATTTCCTGTAGTGTTATCACTATAAAACAAAAAAATTTGATTCATTTTGGATTTCGAAACATACAATGTTAAATTATTTGAAACATCTTCAAGTGGTGTTTGAACATCTCCATGAACAAACTCCCCACTAACACCAGTATTTATATTATCTACATTTAATTCAGGCGCAATAAAATTAGTACTTGACATTATATAATATAATATTATTATATTTATTTTTACATAAATTTTATACTAAAAGTCCATATTTTTGTGTATCAATATTAAGTTCTATCAATATGGCTGACATTTTTTCAGAATCAAAAATACCACCACTAGGCAACCCATGACGCTGAATATAAAGGGCATATTCAGGTCTTAAAAATGGTTGTTGTGTTGTTGCAACAATTGTGTCTAATTCACTTATACCAATACCAGTATATTTTGACCTGAAGTAGTTGACTAAATTTTCAGGATTATTTAAAATAGTGTCACAGTGTTCTTTTTGTAATTGAAGTATATTTAATGAATCATTTTGAACACTTGATCTTTCTAATCCATCTAATGTGTTATGGAAGGTATTTATGTATGATTCAAATGTTTTAGAATTATAGTTAATATTAGTTAAGTCGATGTTAGTTAAATCACGTTGGTTTTCTAAATTAATACCTAATTGTCTATATACTTCAGTAGTGAATTGCATAGACAAATCAGAAAAATTACCTTGACTATATAATTGTAAAAATGGTGTCAGTGTTTTTATAAATAAATCATTCAAGTATTGATATTTATTTAATTCTGTTATATTTGTGCTATTTTCTTCATTAAGCAGTTCAAATTCTTCCAATGTTATATCACAATCATTACCTGACGGGATTGTCGTATTATCAGTAACTAACAGACTTAAAATTGAGTTACTTTGTTTTGATTTGTATATTGTTCCACTTACATAAGCAACAGCATTAGGAGGCATTATATATATTTGATCATAATAAATTATATATATATAATATTCAGACTGGAAGATTCATTATATATGAAATGATTAGGCTGGGACATTGAGTGTTGCATATGCTGCAGCACTTGAACTTGGTGAATCTCTTACTGTAAATTTAATTCTGTATTTAGTTACTAGACCCTCATCATTACCACCATTAGCGAGGGATAACGCAGAGGTATTTACCGCCCAATTAGGGTAGAATTCAGGGGGTTGTTTTACTATTAGATTGAACGATAATGTGTCACCGTCAACAAATTGGAAAGTTCTCCATCCAGAGGGTAGTGCGTAAGCAGCATTTGAACTATTGTATGTTGCTGAACTTGAGTCAGAGTCAAATTGTCTTCTAAATACTGTAGAAGCAGCATCAACATTTCTGGAATGAAGTGCGGCTTGTTCCAAAAGTTTAGCACTAACAGCGTCAGATTCTTGTGATTGTGCTGAAGTGATGACAGATGCAGAAACAGAAGGTAAGTCAGATGTGGCAGAGAAATATCCGTGTTTAGCATCACTTAAATTGATACGTTGTTGAGCAGAGAGACGAGAGTGGAATATTCCAGAAATATCATTATCGAGTTGAGACTCATTACTAAAAACGTCAACATTTGCTAAAGCTTCAGCAGAACCACCACCAAATAAATCCATTAATAAATTTGCAATAACATATTTTCTCTCAACTTTTGTGGTTTCTATCTTTGGATTCCATTGTTCTAAATGAAGAGCATATTTTAAGTCAGTATTGGAGAAGTCTGATAAATCATTAGATTCTAATGAAACTCCATTAGTATCATCACTATAGAACAAGAAAACTTTATTTATTGATGATTTTGCAACTTCAACGTCAATATTGTGAGACATATCAGCTAGAGTGGGTGCTACAGCATCTTGAAAAAATAGACCACTTACATCAGTAGCTAAGTTGGTGACATTAAGATCGGGGACTAAGAAGTCAACACCAGACATTTATATAATAATATATTTATTATATTTATTACAGAAATTTTGTAATAAATTATTAATCTATTATTTTATTAAATGAATATTAAATATTACATTTATAAACTAGTATGTGATAATGTTAGGGACTTTTTATACATCAACTTTACTAAAAATCCCACCCAAAAGAAAAGATACTACAAAGATAATACATATTTAACGTATAAAGTTCATAAAAATGAAGTATTGTATCAAACTATACGCGAAAATGGAGGCTGGGATAATTGGAGATTTATAGTTATCGATGAAGTAAATTGTACTAAATATCAGATTCATAATATCTGCGAGGACTATCGAAAAAAAGAATTAAGTTATAAAAAAGAAAATTTAGAAAAATCACAACAAATAATTAGAACAGTACAAGATTATAGTTCTAAAGAGATGAAAAAAGATAATAAAGTAGATATAAAAGAAGTGAAAGTTATAAATTTAGATGACTCAAATATACAAGAAAATACAAGAAAATACAAGAAAATACAAGAAAATACAAATAATGAAGATATTATACAAGAAAATACAAAAGAGATTATACAAGAAAATACAATAGATGAAGAGATTATACAAAAAAATACAAAAGATGAAGAGATTATACAAAAAAATACAAAAGATGAAGATATTATACAAGAAAATACAATAGATGAAGAGATTATACAAAAAAATACAAAAGATGAAGATATTATACAAGAAAATACAAAAGAGATTATACAAGAAAATACAATAGATGAAGAGATTATACAAAAAAATACAATAGAGATTATACAAGAAAATACAAATGATGAAGAGATTATACAAGAAAATACAAATGATGAAGAGAGTATACAAGAAAATACAAAAGAGAGTATACAAGAAAATACAAATGATGAAGAGAGTATACAAGAAAATACAAATAATGAAGAGAATATACAAGAAAAGGAAAGAAACGACAACCAAGAATTAGAAAAAAATATTAGTGTTTGTGAGTTGAGTAAGTATCATAAAGAATTGACTAATGACCTTTTAGAATTGAAACTGTTAAATGTCAATATAGGAAAGAAACATAGAAAACACTCTATAAAATCAAATACAGTAACTAAAAATAGTAAAACATTAAAATGCAATAGGAATATATAGATATTTTTAATTATAATAAGAATATATAGATATATGGAGGACGTAAAAAAAAAGCTAAAACCTGAACTTGTAGTTAATAGATAAAGATACATAACATTAAAATCTTTAATTAAAGAAACTAACGACAAATCTTATCATATTAAAGAGTTACCAAAGTAGGTGGAAATTTAGGAGTGGGTATAAATAATCCAACTGTTAGTCTTGATATTTCAAGTACAAATGCATTGAAAATTCCTGTTGGTAGAACATTAGAGAGACCTTATTCTAATGATGAAAATATACATGCTGGGTATATTAGATACAATATTGAACAACATACATATGAGGGTTTTGGGTCAGGTAATGCTTGGGGGACTTTAGGTGGTGTAAAGGATGTTGACCAAGATACATACATTATTGCAGAATCAAGTGCTGGAGTTGACAATGATGATTTACAATTTTATACTGCAGGAGTTCAACGTTTAGAAATTAGTAATACCGGAGATTTCTCTCTAAATGCTAACAATGTTTTTATTAATTCTGCTAATAGTTTAGATTTAAGTGCTACTACAATTATTAGTATTTCTCCCGAAATTAAAACTAACAAAATATATGCAAATACTTTCGATGGAACATTTGGATATTTTGCAAACATAGTGACCAACGGAATAAATGCTACCGGTCTGATAACATCTTATGGTGGAATAAATGTTTATGGTGGAATGAACTTACAAAATAAAGATATAACAAGTGTAAATAGAATAACAGCAAATACATTTTCTGGAGGAACATATTCATCTGGTTCAATAAATGGTAGTGTAACAATTGGAAGTAGAACAGCAACAGATATAAATACTGCAATAACAAATAATGCAAATGCTATTTCTGCTAATACAGGTAATATAACAAATAATACAAATGCTATTTCTGCTAATATAGGTAATATAACAAATAATACAAATGCTATTTTTGCTAATACAGGTAATATAACAAATAATGCAAATGCTATTTCTGCTAATACAGTTAATATAACAAATAATGCAAATGCTATTTCTGCTAATACAGTTAATATAACAAATAATGCAAATGATATAGGAAGTATTGCAAATAATATAGCAAGTATACAAGGAAGGCAAGACACCCTTTTTGGCTTTGAATCTGGGACTTATGCTCCATATTCATCTAACTATGTAGGAACTCATAGTGTGAATAATAGAATAACTGGTGGTTTAGAAATTATAGGAAGCGCATTATATGTAAGCGCAACTGTTGCCTCATCTCACTCCGGAAGTTATGGTATTCCAATTTCTATATTTTCATTTGGAGGTATTCTATCTGCTGGTGTATATTCTCATAGTGACGACAGATTAAAACATAACGAACAAGATATTACAAATGGTTTAGATATAATAAGACAACTAAAACCACAAGTTTATAATAAAACTTTATATAGAAAATCAGCACACTTTAATGGTGTTTTAACTGACGACCATTATATAGAAGCAGGTTTAATTGCTCAAGATATTTTAAATATAAATGATTTATCTTACTGCCTTTGGGGTGGTGACTATACTGATTCTTCAGGTGTCTTTCACGAAGAAACTTATGGTTTAAAATATGATAATATTTATGCTTACAATATAGCAGCAACAAAAGAACTTGATGAAGAAGTTCAAAAACTAAAAAAAGAAAATAAAATTTTCAAATCAACGTTGAATAGTTTATTGTTAGATTTAGGAATAGAACCAGTCTCTCTATAAGATTCAGTAAATTCAATAAAATAAATATAATTTAATAAAATAATAATATAAAAGTTAGAAAATAATATATATAGTAGAATGAGCAACAAATTAATCAAAACAGATAGAAGACTTAATAATCCGGGAAGACAACCTGGAAGCAGAAATTACAAGACATACAAATATCTTATAACTATATATGATAAGGAAACAAACCAGCTTAAAAGTGGTAAATTCTTTTGTTTAAGACATATTAACGAAGAACTAAAACTAAGTTTGTCAGGTGAAATGTTACATAGAATGCACACACATTATAGAATAGACCAATCAATGACAAAAGGTAAAAATAGTTTTTTAGCAAAATATGGTCATATCAAAGTTGAAAGAATCAATGAGAAGGTAGAAATTTAGAGAAATATTTGATTAAGTTTATTTTTAATAAAATTGATCAAATATTAAAAGTTTAGAATATGATTTAAAAATACGATTATATAATATACATAATGAAAAAAGTAGATGATTTATTTAAAAATGTTAATATTGATTATAATAATATGTTAAAAAAGATAACAAACTCCACAAAGAGAGACAATAGAAAGCATTTATTAACTACTTTTGAGTTTAGGAATCTACAAGATGCTCGAAAGGGATTGAATATGAAAGAAAGAAATGGAGAAGGAGATTATGTGTGGAAAGTCAACGAGGTCTATGAGGTGATGATGACTAAATATAATGAACAATATGAAAAAACAAAGAAGAAACTCAAAAAAGAAAAATACAAAGAAAAACAACAAATAAAAGAAGCGGTTGCACTTGTGAAAGCATTCAATAATAATAATCAAAATTTAACCATTGACAATATAACACCAAAAAAGCTGACAGAAATACTACTATCTATTGATTTAAATAAACGATCAATTTTAGAAGTTGATGGCCAATTTCACACTTTGACTCCAAATAAAGTAAAAAAAATATTACTAGATATAGAGCAATTTTGGATTGAAGAAAATGAAGATTATGTTGGAGGTTCTGATAAAGAAGTTATTATGAAAATAAAAAACGTCAAAAAAATAACGTTGTATAGACCTAAATGGAAAGGAAAAAATAAAAATGAAGGTGCATTTTTCAAGTATTATCACAATACTAAATTGGATTTAGATAAATTTGGTATTCATAAGGAGAAACAAGAAAATTATAATGAAAACTGTTTTGTGCAAGCATTAATTACATTAGGTGTTGATGACGAAACTGTAAAAGGAGTAAGAAGTATGATTTGTAGCAAATATTTACCGACCAACAAGTTGAGCAAAATTGCAGAAAAATATGAACTTTACATCCGTATTAAAACATTAGATACACACAAGGACACATTACACTTTGGAAACAAAAAGAACAAACAAATTGACATTGGGTTAATTGATAGACATTATTTTGCAATAACTGAAGTTAAAATCACATCATTTGCTTTGAAGAATTACTTTGATTTATGCCACATTGAAGATTACAACCAAATAATAAAGAAGACTTTGGAAAAGGCAAAAAGATATATAAACTCTTGGAGAGTAATTAAGTATATGTTTGAAAATAAAGACAAATATTTTAAATTAATTCCCATTGAACACCTTTTGGACACTCAATATAATGAACTTGTTCAAGAAATTACTGACCTTAAATATAGTGAAAGTGCTGTTAAAAGTAATGAAAAGAAAGAAAAAAAAGATATTAATGCCGCTATAGTTTTCTTTGATTTTGAAACTAATACTGGTGATATTATTCATAAACCATATATGGTATGTAATAGTGAAACTCTGATAAAGTATGGGGAAAGATGTGGATACCTGATGCTTCGAGACTTATATGAAAAATTCAATGGTAAATATAATACAATTATATTGATTGCTCATAACTTAGGATATGATTTTCGGTTCATACAACAATATCTAACAATAGAAAGTATTAAAGAAAGAGGTCATAATGTGTTGGAGGTTAAAGGCAGATTCTACTATTCTAAAGGTAAATACATAAACATCATATTAAAAGATAGCTATTCTATTATCACTATGTCTCTAAAGAAATTTGGAAAATGTTTTAATTTAGAACAAGAAAAAGAAATCATGCCATATAGTTTATACACATCAAAAAATATTGCTGAAAAATATGTGCATATTAACAATTGTAAAACATATTGTAACCAACAAGTAAGATGTGATAATTTGGATATAATAGCAACTGAAGATGATTATGAAACCTATTTTAAATCATTTTTAGACAATTGTTCAAAATGGAATTGTATTAAAGAGGGTTTTGTTGATATTATTGAATATTCAAAGATATATTGTCAAAAGGATGTAGAAGTTCTCCAAAAAGGGTATAATAAGTTTGCTGACATGTTGAAAGAAAGTTGTAATATGAGGATTGAAGACTTCATTAGTAGTGCACAATTAGCTCATCAATACATGTTAGAAAATGATGTATTTGAAGATGTAATGCAATTGTCTTCAATACCTCGAGAATATATTATGAAATGTGTTGTGGGAGGTAGAACTATGTGTTCTGAAAATAAAATGCAACATGTCATTGATATTATTGATGATTTTGATGCAGTAAGTCTATATCCAAGTGCTATGAGTAGATTAGGAGGTTATCTTAAAGGAAAACCTAAAGTATTAGAAAACAGAAGTCTTTCCTTTCTTGAGAAGCAAGATGGATACTTTGTGAAAATAAAAGTAAATAAAGTGAATAAGAGTTATAAGTTTCCATTGATGAGTTACGTCAATGATGATGGTGTTAGAATATTCTCAAATACACCAAAAGGCAATTTGTATGTTTGCAAATTTGAACTGGAAGATTTAATAAAATATCATAAAATAGAATTTGATATAATTGATGGATATTACTATAATGAAGGAAGAAATCGTAAACTTAAAGAAACAATTGATTTTGTTTTCAATGAAAGACTAAAATTAAAGAAACAAAAGAACTCTTTAGAACAAATATATAAGTTAATTATGAATAGTTCTTATGGAAAAACGATTCAAAGAGCTATTGCTGAAGATATAAAATTTGTCTCTAAAAAAGACCTTGAAAATTTTATTGATAAGCATTACAATCGAATGAGTGCACCATATGAAGAATTATATGGAAGTAATGATGATGATTACAAAAGATATAAAGTTAAAGTTGAAAAAGGTATCAATGAACATTTTAATAATGCCCATTGTGGGGTTGAGGTATTAGCTATGAGCAAGAGAATAATGAATGAAGTTATGTGTTTAGCAGAATATAATAATTTGGACATATATTATCAAGATACAGATAGTATGCATATTAAACATAAAGATATAAAGTTGTTGGCTGAAAAGTTTAAAGAAACTTATGGTAGAGAATTGATTGGTAAAGGAATGGGGCAATTTCATACGGATTTTGAGAGTGAAATTATAACAGGAAATACATATGTTAACAAGAGTACAGGTGAAGTTATTAAAAAAAATATGAAAAAAGATAAGAGAAAATTATGGTTAGAACAAAACGTAGATTATGAGCCTGAACCTGAAATACATGCAATAGAATGTTATTTTTTAGGAAAGAAATGTTATATTGACAAATTACAAGGTTGTGATATAGAGGGTAATATAGTTCATGATTATCATATAAGAATGAAGGGTGTACCAAATTCGTCAATAAAATATAAATCTAAAATTGAAGGTAGAAATCTTATGGACATATATAAATCGTTATATGAATTGAATAAAGAAGAATTTGATCTGTGTTGTGATGGTGATAAAATTCGTTTTGAATATAATACCGATTTTACTATATCCACTAAATTAAAATTCACCAGAGAACTAAAGTTTGCAAAGCAAATTGTAGAGACTGATGTAAACATTGAAAAAGTAGATGCCTATGTTGAGAATGCAAATCATTACATCTATGTATGGAGGTCAAATTACTGTAATTCAAATTATATAGGAAGAACAATAAACTTTGAATCAAGAAGAAGACAACATGTATATTCTTGTAATAATCCTAATGATAAATATTACAATAAAAAATTATATACAACTATGAGAGAATATGGTGGTATTGAGAATTGGACTATGGAAGTAATAGATTCATTTTATGCTAAAGACAAAAGAGAAGCTGATAATAGGGAACAAGAATGGATTGACAAATTAAGACCATCTTTACAAATGCTAAACCCGGTAAGAAAAGAAAAGATACTAGAGTTTAATATTTAATTTGCATAAAATTATAAAAAATTGATTTATTATTAATATTAAAGTAACATTCAATATTAAGATATGTATGACTTATCAAGAAACCTGCAATATATTGAGTTTAACAAAAATGATAAACCTTGGAGATTATTTGCTACATCCATTTTACATGATAATAGTTTAGTTTCAGACCCAAGATTTAATAGTGTAGATAACAATAATCTTGTTATAGAAAGTAGAAGTTCTGATATCCGTTTTTTTGTCAATGATGACAAAAAAATAGAATTTAATGGGTATAGTGTTTTCAACAATAATGTTTCTTTTTTGAATAATGTCTCATTTAAAGATATTAGTTGTAACAATTTAACTGTAAATCAAGATATTTCTATTAATGGGAATTTATATTTTAACCATGTTTCTGTTCAACATATGAAAGAAAAACTCGAGTCTATAGAGGCATCATATAATGACTTACTTATCTTAGCAAATCAATTAGGTATAACTATTTAGGTAATTTATTTAATTAATATAAATGAGCACATATGGTAAATATAAAAGATATGTAAGTCCTGTTGATATGAGTAGATTTGTATATAAACCTAGTGTTATTGATTATAAAAAAATAGTAGAAAATGATGATGTAAGAAAGTTACAATTTACTAAATTTAATAATGAAGTAGTGCCCTATACACTTTTAACAACATCTCTCCACCATGACAACAATTTAGTAACACAACCCGAGTTTTATAGAAATCAAGATAATAATCTTTGTATAGAAAGTGTAGGTTCAAATATAAATTTATTTGCTAATGATATTAATAAGATACATATTAATGGAAACGTAAATTTCAGAAATGATACTAGTTTCAATAGTGGGGTGTATTGTCAAAGTATTAATTCAAATAATATATATGTTAGAGATTCATTAATTGTGGTTGGAAATATTTTAACAACTAATTATAACTTGAATGTTTTGATAGAAAGAATTAATGCGATAGAAATGTCATACAATAGTGTTTTAACAAAAATAGAAGAGAAAATAAAATATATTAATCGAGTAAACTATGTAGTTTCGGATTTTAATGTTGTTGTATATATGACGATACAACCTGACTTATTGCCACTTTATCAAAATGGATTACTAACATCAACGGTTGGAATTATTGATGAAAACCCAAATACAATTGATATTGAAAACACAGATACAATTGATATTGAAATCACAGATGCAATTGATATTGAAAACACAGATACAATATCTCAAGAAGTTAACATGCCTCAAATACGACCTATAATATCTTTAGGATTGAGCTTTTTAAATAATGAATAATATATATATATATAATGACTACTCTTTGTGAATTGCAAATAATGGCAAAACAAAAGAAACTTCATGGGTATTCTAGATTGAGAAAAAATGAACTCGAAGAATACATAAGAACTGGAAGAAAAAGAAAACAGACCAAGAAGAAAAAAATATGACTAGATTACAAAATGACTTACAAAATTTGTATAAAAGATTAATGAAAGAATTGAACTAATAATATTTAGATAATGTAGAGAAGACGTTAGTTAAGTATTATCAATAAATTGAACTAATCTTTTAAGGACAAGTAAAACAAGCCAATTATGGAGATAGCGAGATACTATCTTAATAATAAAGTTAGACAGACTTTTACAAAATAATTAAAATTATAGTAAAGACAATACATATAGTAAGTTATTTTGATAAAAATTAAGACAAATAAATGATATGTAATATGGTGTTAGTATTTATTCGTTAGGTATTAAAAAAATTGATTAATTTTTTATTATTTATATTTAGTAACCAAATATGCCACTAACAATAATTGATATAGTTGTATTTAACGATAGTAAAGTAGAAATGCTTAGCAAATGTAATATATGTAATGAGAAAAAACTATCATGATATAACCAAGAGTTCAATGGCATTCAATAATGATAGAATTATAATAAAATTTTCAGAGTTGACAAGTTATGGATGCGAAAAGTGTGATCGAATGAAACCGCTACCAAATAGAATGTTAAATGATATAATAGAATACGAGAGAAAATAAGTAGAAACATAGAGGAGAATGTGCGGGTAATCCTACATTTTTTTTCTCTTTTATGCGGTATGCGGTAACAACCGCCATGTGAATGCAGGTACTAATATTAAGATGTAATATGGTGATAATAAATAATAATAATATTTTTTTTATATTTATGGTTTATGATAGAGAGTAAAAAAGAGTAAAAATATGAAGAAAGTATGGTATGTAATATGGTAATAAATCATATTAGATATAATATAATTT
>Ga0257126_1002351_pt1 | contig 12517 bp, 10 predicted proteins | sample SI060_120mmetaG_FD_190151 | JGI IMG/M metagenome (GOLD analysis project Ga0257126, IMG submission 190151) | Marine microbial communities from Saanich Inlet, British Columbia, Canada - SI060_120m | ecosystem: Environmental > Aquatic > Marine > Inlet | place: Canada: British Columbia | collected... | reverse complement strand
CCACTTATTATGACCTGCCATAGTATTTATCTGGGTTTAATTATGATGAGGATCATGCCAAACATCTGCCTGTCATGGCAAACCTGGAGTGCATTATTGTGCGATGAAAAGGCTGGCTGTTCTGAGCATTTGTTTCCGACATAAAGCATTGTTTGCAAACTCATGGTTTTCACAAAAAAAAAAGCGCCAGCACAGCTGACGCTCATTCGAATTTGAATATCCGGGAATCAATTTTTCGTAGCCGACCATTCCTGAGTTATTTTTCCACCATCCATTTCTGCAGTGATTTCTCCCTCAATACGCTCCCCGTCCAGGCTACCGGTAAATCGATAAATCGCCTCGCCTCCCTGAGGGCGATTTCTTCGAATTGTGAATTCCATATGATCAGCAAAGATACCTCCGTTGAGCAGCTCAAATTCGCGATCCTCTCCCATCGCAATATTACCGTAAACCCTTGCTCCGTTTTTCTTCAATTTCATACTGCTGTCGACCTGGCCATTGGGGCCTCCGATTGAAAAAGTCCACGCACCGTTGATCTTGGCATTGGGAACATTGACGGGTGAATCGCCCAGCAGCGATGAAAGCTTGTTTTCAATTGCTTTCGCCCAGACGCCATAGCCGGGCGTGGAAAAATGCAGAAAATCAGGCATGATAGCCCTGGGGATCATGCCATCCTTATCGATGAAACGATACCCGATATCCAAAAAGTGCACATGCTCGCCATCATGTAGCTTTCGAATCACTTGGTTGACCTGCAGGATTTTTCCCCGCTGATCATTGAACATCTCTCCGCGAGGAAAAACTGCCAGTAGCAAGACCTTGGTTTCGGGAAGCTTCATTCTCAGCTTACTCACGATTGCTTTGATGCCATCGACGATTTCACCAGCTGAATTCCGGTCATTCCCCGAATTGTTGGTACCTATCATGACGACTGCCACTTTTGGCTGGATACCTTCGATATTTCCATTGTCCAAACGCCAGAGCACATGCTGAGTGCGGTCGCCTCCGATACCTAGATTCAAAGGTTTACGATGGCTGTAATATTTTTCCCACACATTCTTACCTCGCCCCTCCCAGCCTTGAGTAATCGAATCACCCACAAAAATAAGATCGATGTTTCCTGGGTTGGCTTTCACCTTCTGGTTGAATTGCTCGTGCCGCTTCATCCAATCTCCCTGTCGAGGTGAGGCCTTGACCGCGGAATGATCCGGTGTAGCGGCCGCAAAAACGCAAATACTGGTTACGGACAGCAAAAATCCCCACAGAGTGAATAGACGAGTCATCATATATTAAATCCTGCCTCAACCCACGGTGCTAGGCAACCAGGAAATAATCAACAGGCATTCATGTGAGAGAATCGTTGTATTGATCAGTTGCAACTGTTTGCTGAAGTTGAGGTGAGCGTTTCTGAAGTTGATTCTTGTTGAAACGATAACACTGCGCATAGACCCAGAGTCTGGTTTTTAAACTTCGGATCAGCTTTTTGACGTTTGGAAGCTGCTGTAATGAGTCCAATCATTGCCCTAACAAGAGAGCTGTATTTTTGGTTGGTGACTTTTACTGAGGTCTTAACTCGATTGAATGAGAACCACAAATTCCCCTTTTGATTTAATGGTGCTTCTTCTTGCCCATAATGCCGTTGCGGTGCCTCTTACCCATTGCTCAAACTTTTTGGTTAGCTCGCGGGCCAACACTACATTTCGGTCAGGCATAATGTCATTCAGCTCCTCCAGTAATTTTTCGATGCGGTGAGGGGATTCATAAAGTACCAAGGTGCCCTTTATATCAATGCATGCCTCTAATCTACGGCGGCGACGGGCACTTTTCCGGTCGAGGAAGCCGATGAAATGAAATTCATCTGTGGGTAAACCACATGCACTCAGAGCTGTGGTTATTGCACAAGCTCCGGGCAAAGGCTCCACTCGAAAGCCATGGGCAATGGTTTCGGTGATGATGCGTTGTCCGGGGTCGCTGATCCCGGGGGTGCCTGCGTCACTGACCAAAGCCAGTTGCTCGCCTTGCTTCAAGCGTTCCAGAATCTGGTCTTTCCGCGCTGCCTCATTAAATTTGTGGTAGCTCAGCATGGGTTTCTTGAATTCAAAATGCTTTAGTAATTGACCCGTATGACGTGTGTCTTCTGCAAGGACGAGATCGCACTCTTTCAAAACCCTCAAAGCGCGCAGTGTGATATCCTCCAGATTCCCAATTGGAGTTGGAACAATATAGAGCGTCCCTTCTTCCATGGTCGGTTGAAAAGAGGCGTCATGCTTGTCGCAAGGTGTTGCTGATTCTGATGAATCTGAATCCAATGATCTCATGTATCTTCTGAACATAGTTCCAGATCAAGACGCTTGTGTCATGTTCAAAGGGTACACTTGGTCTTGTAAGGAACCTTTCCCCAGTGTTTTGTGATCGTTGTTCATGGACGGCTTCTGTCGTCAGACCCGTGGTCAACCTTACTGCGCCTGAGCTGTGTGGCCTCTCAGCCACAGGCTGTTTGCCCGTTCTCACCAATCATGGCGGTTGATCATCTCTCACGCTTTGCCTAAGATAGTAACACATGGTCGATCGTAAACATAAACAGTCAGCAAAAAAATCTAAGTCGCCCGTACCGTCGCCTCAAGCCGGTTTGCCTTCCTGGGTTTGGGCTGCTGGACTGGCGGTTCTGGTGGGGCTCTTTGTTTATTTCAATGCAGGGACAGGCGGCAAGGCCCCTTCGAAACAATCAGCTGGAGCTGGTGATTCGACACCAGATATCTCAATGGACCGTCTTCTGATACAGGATGAGGAAGTATACAAGCAATACGCAGGTTCGGCCAGTTGTCAGGAGTGTCATGCATCTGAATTTGAGCAATGGAAGCCATCCAACCATCGCATGGCCGAGCGTCCGTTGATGGCAGAATTCGATGTGGAAGCATTCGATCCCGACCAGGGATTTGAAGCTGCCTCCATCAAATCCACGGCCAAGAAGGAGTCGGATACCCATATCATTGAAACACTTGGGGTGGGTGGTACGAATCAGGTGCATCGCCTGGAGCGGGTGATAGGGCACACACCATTGAGGCAATACCTCACCGACATAGGGAATGGCCGCTTGCAGGCGATGGATACCTCCTATGATCCGCATCACCATGAGTGGTTCAACGTTTATGGAGAAGAAGGCAGGCAGGCAGGCGAATGGGGGCATTGGACCGGGCGAGGTATGAACTGGAACAGCATGTGTGCGGGATGTCACAATACACGATTGCGAAAGAATTATGATCCAGAGACGGACCAGTACCATACTGCCATGGCTGAAATGTCTGTCGGTTGCGAATCGTGTCACGGCCCTCTGAAGGCCCATGTGCAGTATTACAAATCACCGGAAACATACGAGAAACCGCCCAAAGCCCCTCTGGGTGAGAGGGATGCAAATCAAATCCTTGATACATGCGGTTCCTGTCATTCGAGACGTACTGAACTGACAGGTGATTTCGTCCCGGGTGAATCCTATCTGGATCATTACTCGCTGGTCATACCTGATGCATCCGATCTTTACTACGCAGACGGACAGGTGAGGGATGAAGATTACGTTTATACATCATTTCTCAGCAGTAAGATGCATCAATCTGGGGTTCATTGCCTTGATTGTCATAACCCGCATTCAAACGAAACGATTCTTCCCGGAAATGCCTTGTGCATGCGCTGTCATTCTGGCGGATATCCGAAATCCCCTGTGATCGATCCAGCCAAACATATGTTTCATCCATCGGATACTCCCGGGGGTAATTGTGTGGATTGTCACATGCCGCAGACCACCTACATGCAGCGCCACCCGCGGCGTGATCATGGCTTCACCATTCCGGATCCTTTGTTGACGAAGGAGCTGGGCATTCCCAATGCATGTAATCGTTGTCATGAAGATCAGACGACCGATTGGGCTATTACCAAGGTGGATGAGTGGTATGGCGAGCGCATGGAACGTTCCACGCGTGATCGGGCAAGGTGGATTGCTCAGGCTCGCTTGTCTACTGAAGGATCGCACAAGCCTCTGTTGAAGATGTTGAAAGACGAGCAAACACCGGATTTCTGGAAGGCTGTCTCGGCCCGTCTGCTGGATTCATGGTGGTTTGAGCGAGATGTGATCCCATCCATGGTGGGAGCATCGACGAGCACCAATGCCCTCCTGCGTAGTCAGGTTGTCATGGCCTTGGGACCTGCTGTTCGGGCAGGGAACACAGATGCTGCCCAGGCCTTGGTCGATCGTTTGGAGGATCCCGTGCGAAGTGTCAGGGTCAATGCGGCTTGGTCACTTCGCAGCCATGTGGATCCAGCTTCGGTGACCGGTCAGGAATTGCAGCACTTTTTGAACCTTCATTTGGATCAGCCTTCTGGTCAAATGCAGAAGGGAGCCTGGCATCTGGGGCAGCAAGATGTGACTTCGGCTTTGAAGCATTATCGCAAGGCAGTGGAGTGGGATCCCAACTCCGCGCCTCTTCGCCACGAACTTGCGGTCGTGTTCAGCATGATCGGAGATCAGCAAAGTGCACTCAAAGAATTACAGGAAGCCTGCCGTCTCGATCCAACGGAAGGTGAATATTTCTATAAGCAAGGGCTGGCCTGGAATGAGCTGGGTAAGATTGGGAAAGTCATCGAATCACTAAAAATGGCGGTGCAAGTTGATCCACGCCACTCTCGTGCGTGGTACAACCTTGGACTTGCCCAAAATGGCGAAGGCATGCGGGAGGACGCGTTGAGCAGTCTGATACGGGGGGAATCTGCCAATCCGTTTGATCCACAGATCCCCTACGCCAGAGCAACCATTCTGATGGGGGTGGGGCGTCTTGAGGACGCCAAGAGGGCGGCTCAACGTGCTCTTGAAATCCAGCCTGACTATGACGCAGCCAGACAGCTATTGAAGAACGTGGGTGGATTTTGAATTGGGTCTTGAAATGCAAACGGTTATGGTGCGAAATGAACCGCAGTTAAAATTGAATTGATATGTTGCTTGGCGAAATCCTAACCAAAGATCAAATCATTCCGGAAATGAAGGCTACCACGCGTTGGGAAGCCATTGAGGAGTTGATTGATAACCTTGTTACCTGCAATAAAATACGACCGCAGGACAGGGAATCGATTGCCAATGTGGTGAAAAAGCGTGAAACCTCCATGAGCACTGGAATAGGTTTTGGCGTTGGGATCCCACACGCATCCACGGATCTCATCTACGATGTCGTAGGCGCTTTCGGAAGATCTAAATCAGGTATTAATTTTGATGCTCTGGATAACAAACCTGTGAATCTGGTCATGCTTTTTCTTGTTCCGCAGGGACAATTCCAGAAACACCTGCACACCTTGGCTAATATTGCTAAAATATTGCATAACAACGATTTCAGGCAATCGCTCGAGCAGGCTGTGAATGCTGAGGAGATGGAGCAAATCATCAGAAACAAATCAGCCTCCAAATCCTGATCACTTCCTTTCATTTCTTTTCTATCCAATCCGGTCATAGATGACCGACCCTAAATTCATGGACGACACCGTATTTGTGCTCCCTAAGTTGATCGAAGCAGGGCTTCGCGAAGCAATTTTAAAGGTCTTTCCCGACGTCGATCCGGAGGTGATACAGCTTCAGGTCTGTGCTAATCCCAAGTTTGGTGATTACCAGTGCACCTCTGTCATGGCTATTGCCAAGAAGAGGAAATTGAATCCCCGCGAACAGGCACAAAAGGTTCTTGATGAGCTGGAATTATCCGATATTGCCGATGAAGTTCAGCTTGCCGGTCCGGGATTCATCAATATTCGACTGAAACCGGAAGCCATCAAGCGAGCCTTGTCCAAGGCGGCTCAGCAAGGTGGGTATTTTATCCAGAAAACGGATTCACCACGAACTGCAGTCATTGACTTCAGTTCTCCAAACGTGGCCAAGCCGATGCATGTGGGGCACATACGATCGACCATTCTGGGAGATTGTCTGGCGCGTGTTTTGACTTTGCTCGGGCATCAGGTAGTCACAGACAATCACATTGGCGATTGGGGTACCCAGTTCGGTAAATTGATTGTCGGTTGGAAGCAGCATCTCGACCGAGATGCTTTGATGAAGGATGCGCTTGGTGAATTGGAGCGACTTTACCGCAAGGTGAACAGTGCCTGCGACGAAGATGCCTCCGTTTTGGAATCTGCGCGTAAGGAATTAGTCAAACTTCAGCAGGGCGATGAGGAGAATCTTTCCATTTGGAATGAAATGCAGGAAGTGTCTCGTGTGCAGTTTGATAAAGTATATCAACGCCTTGGTATTCATTTCGATCATACCCTCGGGGAGAGTTTTTACAATGATCAGCTCAAAGGCGTAGTTGGAGATTTAACAGAGCAGGGTATTGCCACTGAAAGTCAGGGAGCCAAAGTCGTTTTCTTTGAAGATATCGATGGATTGAAAGACCATCCTGCCCTGATCCTGAAGAGTGATGGGGGCGCCAATTATACCACGACCGATCTGGCGACTATTCAATACAGGGTGGAAACCTGGAATCCGGATGAAATCATTTACGTGACGGACGGACGTCAGCAGCTTCACTTCAAACAGTTGTTCGAAATATTCCGTCGATGGCAGCCCGATGCCAAAGTGGAACTTGTTCATACCTGGTTTGGCTCCATATTGGGCCCTGATGGCACACCCTTCAAAACAAGAGCGGGTGACACCATCAAATTGAATGATCTACTTGATGAAGCCGAGGAGCGCGCTTTCAAGGCGGTTACGGAGAAAAATCCAGATCTGGATTCTGAAATAAGTCGTGAGATCGCAAGAATAGTTGGCATTGGTGCGGTGAAATACGCTGATTTATTGCCAAATCGCCAAACGGACTATGTTTTCGATTGGGACAAGCTCTTGTCTTTGAGCGGTAACACTGCCCCTTATCTGCAATACGCATGCACTCGCATCAGAAGTATTTTTCGCAAAGCAGCACTCAATGAATCTGAGTTTCTGAAATCACTGGGATCTGATGCAGAGAACATCCTGGAGCTGGATTCTGATTTTGAGAAGAAATTGGTAAGGCACCTCCTGAATTTCGGTTTAGTGCTGGAATCCGTGCTGGAAGATCAACGCCCCAATTATCTTTGTAATTACCTTTTCGAATTGGCCGGTCATTACACTTCATTCTACGAAAACTGTCCCGTACTCAAATCCGAAGGCTCCACACGAAACTCTCGATTGATCTTATGTTCCTTGACGAGGCAGGTTTTGGAGAAAGGTCTTTTTCTGTTAGGAATTGAAACGCCCGAGAAAATGTAGAACACCTGCTTCTGCCTTGGAGCTGCAAATTTCATCGTGCCTTTTGCTTTATCTAAATCTGCCAAGTGCAGGCGATCGCTGTTTGTGGTCGCATGAGTCAGCTCTTGTCAAATGGATCATCCTTCACTGAGTTTTCAAGTGACTTCCACAAGTGTTCAAATAGGTTTTGACGATTAAGGATCTTGGTCGGGTTTGGCTTTTTCCTTGAAAAAACCTCAAACCCCTCTCCAACGGACGGTCCGTTCAATACACATATATCCGTTTTGCAGCTTGCCAGCTGTTGCAAGGCTTTTTCGTATGTTTGCTTTGTAGAACCTTCAACCTCATATTTCCATCCTCCAATCAAGGCCTTGGGATACCAGTTTCTTAGTTCTGCCAAAATCTTGGGAGTCGGCACGAGCTCTGCCAAAAGGGTGCCACTGCGAGTCGAGATTTTTCCTGAACCAATTGCTTTCATTTCGCCTCGCTCTGATCGCTCCCAGATCTTGCCAAAGGTGAAGTCACTGACTGCCGCGGCATGGAAAATGGCATCAGTATGATGCTTGGAGAGATCCCTTAGTTTCTCGGCAAGATCCTCCGTGGTCGTAAATGGAATTCGTGTGTCGGCATCAAATATCCCTTCATAAGTGGTGTAATGCCCAGTCAACAAGGTGACATGGAAACCTTTAGAACGCAGGAAGCCAGATAGCTGGGCTCCCAGCGATCCTGTTGAAAAATTGGTCAAACGCCTCACTTGATCCAATGATTCATAAGTGGGACCTGCAGTAATGACGCAATGTGGTTTCGTCAATTGATTCATAAGAAGCCTTCGAGCATTCAGCCATGTTCCAATGAGAGATAAACGGTCGGTCTTTCAGTTGATTTTTGTCCTGTCTTGCTTACTGTGCCGTTTGTCTCTTGTTGTTGCGTCTATTGCAGCATAGTATCACTAATCTGACAGTTGTTTATTAAAGGAATTTTATGGCATCCAACCCCATCTTTTCTGCATCGTTTCTCTCTCGCAATGTCCTCAGTGTGATTCTGGGGGGTGGCGCCGGTACTCGCTTGTACCCCTTGACCAAGGAGCGCAGCAAGCCGGCTGTTCCCTTGGGGGGGAAATATCGCTTGGTTGATGTACCAATATCCAATTGCATCAATTCGGGGATGCAGCGCATTTATGTCATGACCCAGTTCCTTTCGGCTTCTTTGCACCGGCATATTTCCCAGTCCTACAAATTTGACCATTTTTCGCGGGGTTTTGTCGAAATCCTTGCTGCCGAGCAGACCCCGACGAGCACTTCATGGTACGAAGGGACAGCGGATGCGGTGCGCAAAAACCTCATTCATTTGACAAGTCAGCCCTTTGAATACCTGATTATTCTCAGCGGAGATCAGCTTTATCGCATGAATTACCTTGAGATGCTGGCTCATCACATCGAAAAAGGTGCTGACCTGACGGTTGCAACCATCCCGGTCGAAAAGGAATCTGTCCCCGGATTCGGTATCATGCAGATGAACGACGCCAATGAAATCACGCGTTTCGAAGAAAAACCTCAAGATCCATCTCTGCAGGAAGAGCTCAAATTACCCAAAGATTGGTATTCAAAACTCGATATCCATTCGGACAAGGAATTATGGCTGGCATCCATGGGGATTTACGTCTTCAACCGTCAAACAATCCTAGAACTGCTGGACAACGCGCATACAGATTTTGGTAAACACATTATTCCCGGTGCCATCAAAACGCATAAACTTTCGTCCTACGTATTTCAAGGCTACTGGGAAGACGTTGGAACCATCAAAGCCTTCTTTGATGCTAATCTTGATCTCACCTCCATGCTTCCCAAATTCAACTTTTTTGACATGGATTCCCCGGTCTTTACCCGGCCAAGGTTTCTGCCTGCAAGTAAAGTCAACGGCGGGGTCATTGAAAATACCTTGCTTTCCGATGGTTGTATTGTGCACAAGGCGCGACTGAAAGAATGCATGCTTGGCATCAGGAGTATTGTGGGCGCAGATACCGAGATGGAGCGGGTCGTGATGATGGGAGCAGACTACTATGAAACACAGCAATCAATCGCCAAGCATCAGGAGGAGGGTGAACCATCGGTTGGCATCGGACCTCGCACTCGGGTTGTGAATGCCATTATTGATAAAAATGCGCGCATAGGCAGTGATTGTGTGATTTCACCTGATGGTAAACCGAATGAAATGGATAGTGAACTTTTCCACGTCAGGGATGGTATTATCGTGATCCCGAAGAACGCGGTGATTCCTGATGGCACAGTGATTTGACCCTCCGTTCAATTCTCTTAAGTAAATAGGCCAATCCGTATGGGGAACAAAACGCCAGACATTTCCAGACTGACCAATGATGACCTTCATTTGTTCAATGAAGGAAGTCATTTTCATCTTTATGACAAACTCGGAAGTCATCCCATGGAGCGCGATGGTGAGCAAGGGGTTTATTTTGCAGTCTGGGCTCCCAATGCCGAATGCGTCTATCTGATGGGGGATTTCAATCACTGGTCAAAATCAGAATGTTTGCTATCTCCCAAGGGAGAATCAGGCATTTGGGAGGTTTTTGTTCCAGGTATCAAAACAGGTGTCTGTTATAAATACCATATCCGTTCCAAGTGGAATCATTTTGAAGTCGATAAGGCGGATCCATTTGCCAATCGATATGAAATCCCCCCAAAAACAGGGTCTGTCGTTCACACTTCCAAATACGAGTGGAATGATTCGGAGTGGATGGAGAATCGTGATTCCAAGTTTGACCACAAAGCGCCGGTCAGCGTTTATGAAGTTCATCTCGGTTCATGGAAGAGGGATCCATCAGATCCTGAAAGGCATTTATCTTTTCGCGAATTAGCTCCTATGCTGGTGGATTACGTGAAGGAAACAGGATTTACTCATGTGGAATTTCTTCCTTTGATGGAGCATCCTTTTTACCCCTCATGGGGCTATCAGCTCACTGGTTTTTTTGCGCCGTCAAGCCGCTATGGATCTCCGGATGATTTTGCCTACCTAGTGGATTTACTGCATCAAAATGATATTGGCGTGATCCTTGATTGGGTGCCTTCCCATTTCCCGAATGATGAGCATGGCCTTGCCTATTTTGATGGCACTCATCTCTTCGAACATTCGGATCCAAAACAAGGCTATCATCCTGATTGGAAAAGCCACATTTTTAATTACGGTCGTCACGAGGTGAAAAGTTTTCTGATCAGCAGTGCCTTTTATTGGTTGGATCAGTTTCATGTGGATGGTTTACGTGTCGATGCCGTGGCTTCCATGTTGTACCTGGATTATTCGCGTTCTGAAGGTGAGTGGATACCCAACGAGCATGGGGGTAACGAAAACCTCGAAGCCATTGCCTTTCTGAAACGACTCAATGAAGAGGTCTACAAGCAATTTCCCGGTGTTCAGATGATTGCTGAAGAATCGACCGCCTGGCCCATGGTTTCACGGCCTCTTTATCTGGGGGGCTTGGGATTCGGTTACAAATGGGATATGGGGTGGATGCATGATTCATTGAATTATGTCAGCAGGGACACCATCTATCGTAAATTCCATCACCACCAATTGACGTTCAGGGGCTTATATGCGTTTTCCGAAAACTACATGTTGCCGCTTTCACATGACGAGGTTGTGCATGGCAAAGGCTCTCTTATCGAAAAAATGCCTGGTGATAACTGGCAGAAGTTCGCCAATCTCAGGTTATTGTTCGCAAATATGTTTGCCCAACCAGCGAAGAAACTGATCTTCATGGGAGGAGAAATAGCTCAGTGGCGTGAATGGAACCATGATGCCAGTTTAGATTGGCATTTACTCGATCACGAGCTTCACCGTGGGATGAAACAATGGGTGCGTGATCTAAACCATGCTTACCGCCGCGAGAAAGCCCTTCATGTCGGCGATTGTCATTCGGACGGTTTCATGTGGGTGGATTGTGATAACGCAGATGAAAGTATCATCAGTTGGGAGCGTATAGACCCCGAAACGGGTGAAACCATCGTTGCTATCTTTAACTACACGCCTATTGTCAGGGAAACTTATCGTGTCGGGGTCAAGCAAAGTGGTTATTGGAAAGAAATCCTAAACAGCGATGCTCCTGCTTACGGGGGGGGAGGCATAGGAAATCTGGGCGGGTTGCATACCGATGAATTCGGCTGGCACTGGAGGCCCCACTGCCTCACTATTGCGCTTCCTCCGCTTGCGGCCGTGTTCTTCAAATTTGAGGGAGAAAAAGAGCCGTCAAGGGCATGACGAGGTCATTGACCACCTGCGCTGTCCTGCCTGGTATTTTTTTTAATGACCATGAGACTGCAGGCCAATGTGCCACACATGAATGCGCTGAACCGCTGCAGACAGTAAAGCCTGCCGGGTTGAAAACACACCGATATATCGACGCTCTCTGTGACTCAAACTCAAGACTTCTTTGTTCAGGGTTTTACAGTAATTCTCTGCCAGCTGATTCCTTGTGATTTGGCATATTTTTCAAAAGCCCGTTCATTCTGCATGATGACCGCTCGAACAACACTCGAATCGTCTGCATGTCCCAGGTCCACAATGGAGTCAGGGATAATGTCTACTTGCTTGTGTGCGTAGGTGAGCGCAAAAACTGCTTCGGCCATGGCGAAATAAGGAAGATCCTTGTATACTCCTTCATAACAATCCTCAACCGCATCAGCCAGAAACTCCAGTTGATCGACCAGATGCGGATATTTGGGTGCATCAATCTGGGTGAACTCAGCTTTCCAAACGGGTAATTTCCGAATGACTTTTTCCACCACTGCGGGTGTAATCAGTGAAGCACCATTGTTTACGAAACGGACGAACTCTGCCATGAATCCAATCTAACGTAAGAACCTCCGCAAAGTAAATGGGATTTTCACTCGCTGGCTAACTTCGTAATCCGAGACTTGATGCGTTCAATTGCCCATTCAGCATGTTCTGCAATGAGAGGTTCAGGATCCATACATGCCTGCTCGAGTGACGGAATTGCCTCCCTTGTCCCAGTGTTGCCCAGAGCAACACATACATTACGGAGGAACCCCTTTCGCTTGCTTCGCAAGATGGGAGTTCCTGCAAAAGTTGATTTAAATGTTTGATGATCCATTCCCAGCAGGTGCATCAAATCAGGAGTCTCCAGATCGTTTTTTCGAAATCTCTTCATCAGGGCGCCTTCTTTGGCGAATCGATTCCAGGGGCAAACCTCCAGGCAATCATCGCAGCCGAATATACGATTGCCGATAGCCGGGCGCA
>Ga0257126_1002350_pt1 | contig 12520 bp, 8 predicted proteins | sample SI060_120mmetaG_FD_190151 | JGI IMG/M metagenome (GOLD analysis project Ga0257126, IMG submission 190151) | Marine microbial communities from Saanich Inlet, British Columbia, Canada - SI060_120m | ecosystem: Environmental > Aquatic > Marine > Inlet | place: Canada: British Columbia | collected... | reverse complement strand
AGAGGTCGGTCACATCGGGCATGGATCCTATCTTTGCTACCAAGGGATTAACCTCACTGGTATTCGTCAGATAATAGCCTATGTCACCAGTGCCGGAACCGGAGGAGAAATCCAGGTTCGGCTCGGTTCAAGGGATGGCCAACTGATTGGTAAAGTCGAGGTAACCCCGAATGGTAGTTGGTCCGAGTATGTCGAGCAACCCATCATCATTAGTCCAACCTCAGGCAGACATGACCTGTATGTTTGTTTCGATAAACCGGGTGTTCAGAGCGGGATGATGAACCTTGCTTCCCTCTCATTCCGCTAGCCAGTTCACCCGGTCCTACCTCCACAGATTTAGTCCATTTTTTAAATTTCCACTTGTACTAATTGCCTCATTTCGTAAGCTTTACACATGTAAATTAGCATGCGTACCTACCTCCATATTCTCCTTCTTGTTCTGGCTTCCTTCTGCCAGGGTGCCCTGGATTTTAATCGGGATATCCGTCCCATCCTCTCCGATAAATGTTTTGCCTGCCACGGTCCTGACGAAGAGGGGCGCAAAGCAGATCTACGCCTCGACATAGAATCGGAGGCGAAGAATGATGAACTGATGGCGATTGTAGCCGGCAGTCCCGAGGATAGTGAGATGGTTTATCGTATTCATTCAGAAGATGAAGATGAACTGATGCCCCCCCCGGAAATTGGTAAAACCCTTACTCAAAAAGAAAAAGACCTTCTCGAACAATGGATCCAGGAGGGTGCAGTTTGGGCGGACCACTGGGCCTATGCCCCACCTGTCGACCACCCCACACCCAAAGTAAAGAACAAGGGATGGTCGACTCACTGGATTGACCAGTTCGCCATCGCTAATATTGAAAAAACAAACTTACTCCCTGCCAAGGATGCAGACCCTGTGACCCTTGTCCGCCGTTTACACTTCGATCTCACCGGCCTTCCTCCTTCACCTCAAGTAGTGCAGTCCATTGAATCCGACCCCTCTGAAAAAGCCTACTCAAAAATAATCGAAGACCTACTCAACTCTCCCCATTTCGGCGAACGCCTCGCCACTTACTGGCTAGACTTGGTCCGTTATGCGGACACCGTTGGGTACCACGGTGACCAACCCCATAATATATCGCCTTACCGCGACTGGGTCATCCAAGCATTCAATGACAACATGACCTTTGATCAGTTTACCCTTGAGCAGTTGGCTGGCGACCTTCTACCCGGATCCACTATCCAACAAAAAGTGGCATCGGGATACAATCGACTCCTGCAGACCACCCATGAAGGAGGACTGCAAATCAAGGAGTACGACGCGATCTATGCCGCCGACCGGGTACGCAATGTTTCAGAAGTATGGATGGGGGCGACCGTCGGCTGTGCCCAATGCCATGACCACAAGTATGACCCTTACACCATCAAGGATCACTATGCCCTCGCTTCCTTCTTTTCCGATCTGGGCGACCGTGGTTTTAACGGAAATTCTTTACCTACCAAGCGACCTCCTGAAATTCAGGTTTTTACCAAGGACCAGCAGGCAAGAATTGATAGTCTTAGCCAAGAAATTACCAAGGCACTACCCCGAGAAATCGTTTTGGGAATTAACGCCCTCGACCACAACCGTACCCAATTTACTAGCCAGCTTAAAAAAGCAAAAAACAATAAGAAGCCACCATGGAAAAAGAAGCTCGCCGAACTTGAAACCAAATATCTTGAGCTTACCGACAAAGCTAGCATCGACCGCTACCGTCAATTGGTCGAGCAAAGAAAAAAGATAAAGAACCAGGGCCGCTGGACCATGGTTTCCCGGGCGGTTAAACCTCGCACTATGCGGGTTCTCCCAAGAGGGAACTGGATGGACGATAGCGGACCGGTTGTATTACCATCCGTCCCTGAGTTTCTCGGAACGATTCAATCGGAAAAAAAGCGTCTGAATCGACTTGATCTTGCTAATTGGCTGACGGACCCCGACAATGGTATAGGTTTGCTTAATGCCCGCGTACTCGCCAACCGTTTGTGGCATCTCTTTTTCGGCAAAGGGCTCGCACCTGACCTGACCGACTTTGGTGGACAAGGGACCCCGCCGGAACACCCTGAATTGCTCGACCGGCTCGCTCTCTCGCTCGTCGAAAAAAAGTGGAACATCAAGGTCTTCATCAAGGATATTCTTCTTAGTAGAACCTACCGGCAAGCCACCCTACCCCCAGCTGGCTATCAGAGCTATCAGATCGCCCGCCGCCTACCCGCTGAGTTCGTACGCGACAACACTCTTGCGATTAGCGGATTACTTGTTCCCACCATTGGAGGCCCCAGCGTAAAACCCATGCAACCTGCCGGGTACTATCGTCACCTCAATTTCCCCCCAAGAAAATACCAGACCGACAAAGGAAAGTCTCTTTGGCGCCGTGGACTCTATGTACATTGGCAAAGACAATTTCTCCACCCCATGCTTAAGGCATTCGATGCCCCGAGTCGGGAGGAGTGCTCCGCAGAACGCCCGCAGTCCAACACTCCCCTAGCTGCCCTTGTTCTACTCAATGATCCAACCTTTCTAGCAGCGGCTAAGTCCTTTGCTAAAAAGATTGTCAGTAGTGGAGGCTCCAGCATTGAGGAGCGCCTGACCTATGCTTTCCGCCAGGCTCTCTCAAGACCTCCGGATGCCTTTGAACTAAAAACTCTGGCCGCACTATTTGACTCTCAAGTACCAAGTACCGAGGATGACTGGACTCCGGTGGCCCGGGCCGTACTTAATCTCGCTGAAACCAATTTAAGACGATGAACCCACTATTCTCTGCCAACCATATCAACCGCAGAGCCTTTCTTGCCGGTTCGGGTCTTAGCCTGGGTAGTGCTGCCCTCAATTCACTCATCGCAAAAGATTCCGGCAAACCTAGCTTCCTTTTACCCAAGGCAAAAGCGAAACGGGTCATCTTTCTTTGTATGGCTGGAGGTCCATCCCACCTGGAAACCTTCGACTACAAACCCAAACTTGATGAACTCCACGGGCAACCAATGCCCGAGTCCTTCACCAAGGGGCAGCCCATCGCTCAGTTGCAGGGTAAAGAACTCAAGGTGCAGGGTCACCTGACCAAATTCCAAAAGTACGGTCAGAGTGGACAATACATCAGTGACTACCTCCCATGGACTGCAAAAATGGCGGATGATATATCGATCATTCGCTCGATGGTCACCGAGCAGATCAACCACGATCCCGCTCATACTTTCATGAACACGGGAACTGCAATCAGCGGACGTCCCTCCATGGGCTCGTGGATTAATTATGGACTGGGAAGCGAAGCCGAGGATCTGCCGGGTTTTGTGGTGATGACCAGTGTGGGCGGGCGCAACCCCCAGCCCATCGCATCCCGCCAATGGTCGGCCGGTTTTCTTCCAAGTAAATTTCAGGGTGTGGAGTTTAATTCCACGGGCGATCCGGTTCACTACGTGCGAAACCCAAAGGGCGTCAGTTCAAGTCACCAGAAAAAATTAGTCGATGCAATCACTGCCCTGGACCGCCACCGCAACCGGGCAATCAACGATCCGGAGACCGATACGCGAATAGCCGCTTATGAAATGGCTTTTAAAATGCAAACCTCGGTGCCTGAACTGATGGATGTTTCAAATGAGCCCCAGCATATTTTAGATATGTACGGTGCCACGCCTGGGGATGGTTCCTACGCATCAAATTGCCTGCTCGCAAGAAAGCTTGCTGAAAAAGGCGTTCGTTTCATTCATCTTTACCACAGGGGCTGGGACCACCACGGCGGTTTGGAAAAATACATGGGCACCTGTTGTGGCCTAACTGACAAACCAACATGGGCCCTAATTCAAGACCTTAAACAACGGGGCTTGCTTGATGATACCTTAGTAGTTTGGGGCGGAGAATTTGGTAGAACCCCGATGTACCAAGGGAAGGGTGAAATCGGTCGTGACCATCATATAAAGGGCTTTTCCATGTGGATGGCGGGAGGAGGAACCAAGGGAGGCTTTGGTTACGGCGAGACCGATGAACTTGGATACCATGCAACTAAGAACAAGGTTCATGTTCACGACCTCCACGCCACCATGCTTCACTTACTTGGGATCAAACACGAGTTCTTCACCGTAAAGCATCAGGGACTGGATTGGAAACTCACCGGGGTGGATCACTCCCATGTTGTAAAAGATCTGATTGCTTAGGTTCTAAACCATGCCCTCTCCTCGCTTTAGCCTCACCTTGGTCTTGTGCACGATTACTTGGTCTTCCCTTCTTAGAGGCAAAGAATCCGCCGATTTATTGGTTAAGGATGAGTACCAAAAAATGGACTGCACAACTCTTTCAGACCTCGAAGGTTTTGCAACTGGACCGCAGGCAAGTGTTGGGCTTTATGGTGGATGGAAAGAAATACGACACGAGGGAACTGGGTTTTACAGGATCGAAAAAATATCGGGACGCTGGTGGACAGTGGATCCCGAGGGATATCCAATGATTAGCATGGGAGTCAACTCCGTTAGTCCGGAGGACGGTGGACCCGATACCTTAGCCAATGAGCAGACTCTTCTTTGGGGAAAAGATGCCACCGGCAAGTTACGTAAATTTGGATTCAATACCGCAGGATCTTGGTCCTCCTCAGATGTGATTCGGAAACTGGACCAGCCCGTCTCTTACTGCCTGCGCTGGAATGTTTCCTCCCACTACCGTAACGATCGTAAAAAGAGGCATGCGGCTACCGGAGAACACCCAGTCCTCTACCCTTTCGATCCCGAATTTGAATCCTTTTGCGAACGACTTTTTGAGAAAGCTCGTATTACCAATGACGATCCTTGGCTCTTCGGACACTTCTCCGACAACGAACTGCCCTTCCGGGAAAAAGGCATTGTCGAGCTCTATCTTTCCCACCCCAAGGATGACCCCAATCATCTGGCTGCACAAAAATTTATCCAGGACCGCAAGGTAAAGAAAGCAGGATGGAAAGAAGACAGGGATTTCCTCGAAATGGTGGTGGATACCTATTACCGCAAGGTTGCCAACGCCCTGAAAAAAAAGGCCCCAAATCACCTCTACCTCGGCACCCGCTTACATGGACGGGCTCTTCAATCCGAGCAGATTTTTGTGGCTGCGGGCAAGCATGCCGACGTCATCTCTGTCAATTACTACCATCGTTGGACACCGGAAAAGGAACGGATCGAAAACTGGTCTGCTCTGGCCGGCAAGCCCATCCTGATCACCGAGTGGTATGCCATGGCCGAGGATAGCGACCTACCTATTGACAGATATGGGGCTGGATTCCCAGTGGGCACTCAGGCAGATCGGGCTAAATTTTACCATCATTTCAGCCTAGGCCTTTTGCAAATTCCTTCCTGTATCGGGTGGCACTGGTTTAAGTACCGAGACTCACGTAACAACGCCGGAATCGTCGACAAGGAAAGTAAACCCTACGATGTCCTTTGGAAATCGATGAAGCAAATTCACCACCAAGCTTACTCTTTGGTCAACTACTTCGACCATCAGCGAGAAAACAACATAGAATAAAAAATATGATCAGATTTTTCTTACTTCCTGCGTTCTTGATTTGTGCCCAAATCTTTGGGGGCCAACCCAATGTAATTATTATCCTGACCGATGACCAGGGATGGGGTGATGTGGGCTACAACAACCCAAAGGTGTACACCCCTAACATCGACAAACTCGCCAATAGTGGTGCTCTGTTCACCAACCACTATGTCATGGCTCAATGCACACCCACCCGGGTTGCCCTTCTCACAGGCAGGTACCCAAGCAGATTTGGTCGCCATGCCACTGCTGCCAGCACCAAGCCTGCCTTCCCCAAGGGCACACCAACGATCTCATCGATGCTACAGTCTAAAGGATACGATACCTGCCTATCAGGAAAATGGCACCTGGGTAGTTCTCCTGATCATGGCCCCAATCATTTTGGATTTGATCAAAGCTATGGCTGCCTTTCGGGAGCGGTTGGGAATTATAACCACGGCTACCGTAAAGGTCCTCTCTTTCACACCTGGCATCGCAATCATAAATTAATTGAAGGAGGTGAAAACAGCATCCATACAACCGAATTGATAACGGATGATGCCATTCGTTTCATTCGGGAAAAAAGAAACAACCCCTTCTTTCTCTACTTGCCTTACACAGCCGTACACACCCCTTTGGATGAACGCGGGAAATATATTAATCAACCGACCCAACTGGATCGGCGAAATCCAAACCGCTGGAAAAATGAAAGTGCCATCCCCTGGTTTAATGACCCCCTCGGAAAAATTCAGCAGGAGCATGACCCGGAGAAAAGATTATTTCTTGCGGCCCTTCATCATTTGGATCATGCCATCGGTCGGGTCATCGATACCCTGAAAGATCAAAATCTCTACGACAACACCCTACTACTTTTTTCATCCGACAACGGCCCCCAGGTCAATTGGCCTGGCAACGCTTATCCAGACGACCTGAAACTTACCGATTTCAATCAACCCATTCCAATGAGAGGCCGGAAAATAGATGTCTATGAAGGAGGCATCAAAGTACCAGGCTTTGCGGTATGGCCTGAAAAAATAAAAGCTCAGAAAATAAATAGCCCCATGCACATCGTGGACTGGTTTCCCACGATTGCCCAAGTAATTGCTTATCAAACACCTAGTAATATTGGGTGGGACGGAGTGGATCAATCAAAGACAATCTTGATGGGCACCAATAGCCCTGAAAGAGACTTTTACTGGGTACAGAGTAACCACCGTAGGGCTGTGCGGCATGACGATTGGAAGGTCGTTTGCTACTCCAGAAAAATTCCCCAAGACCCATCCGATTGGGCCTTGTACAACTTAAGCAAAGATCCATTGGAGGAAAATGACCTTTCCTCAAAGCATCCAAAAGTTCTTGTCAATCTGCATAACCGTTTTCTTAAGCACCAGGCCTTGGATAAAATCAACTAAGCAATTTTGAGTTATTCAAAATACAATTTATTTTTCAGCAAAACGATCACTTACTAAGCAATTTTTTATCGCATGCACACTATCAGGCATTGACCCAGAACCACAGAGATGGAGATGATTAAGATATGTCTACCATTCTAAATATATTTTTAATCACCGCCTGCTATCATTTTGCATGCGGCACACAAATTAAAAAACCAAATATCTTATTTCTCTTTGCTGATGATCAAAGTTATGAAACCCTTGGTAGGCTTGGCTTAACCGAAGTAAAAACTCCGAACCTTGACCGATTGGCTAAAGGAGGCGCTTTCTTTGACCGAGCTTACAACATGGGTTCGTGGAGCGGTGCAGTCTGTGTAGCCAGTCGACACATGTTGAACACCGGAGCTTTTATCTGGCGGGCTCACAAAACCCATAAGACTGCAAATATGGAACAAAAAGAAGGAAGATACTGGTCGAAGTATATGAGCTCCGCTGGTTACAAAACTTACTTCACTGGTAAATGGCATCTACCTGCCAACATAGACGAATGTTTCGACATTGTGCAAAATCCGCGCGGCGGAATGCCCAAGACGGTTCCATCCGCTTACCAACGCCCCCAGGCAAATGGGGAGGATTTATGGAGTCCCTATGATCCAAAGCACGGCGGATTTTGGGAAGGTGGAAAACATTGGAGTGAAGTTACCGCTGATGATGCCATCCAATTCATTCAATCAGCCAAAAAGCACACCGAGCCGTTTTTTGCTTACATTGCCTTCAATGCTCCACACGATCCCAGGCAATCGCCCAAGGAATACCTGGATCGTTACCCTCTTAAGAAAATAAGCGTACCTAAAAGCTTCCTCCCATTCTATCCTCACAATCAGGCTATGAGTTGCCCTCCTTCTCTTCGTGACGAAAACTTAGTTCCTTATCCAAGAACCAAAGAAGCAGTAAAAGTACATCGAAAAGAATATTTCTCCATCGTCACCCATATGGATGATCAAATTGGACGAATCCTCAAAGCTTTAAAAAAATCCGGGCAAGCCGATAATACCTACATCTTCTTTACCGCAGACCATGGACTCTCAGTCGGACATCACGGTCTAATTGGGAAACAAAACTTGTACGAGCACAGCACCAGAGTGCCCTTCATAATAACTGGGCCAGGTATTCCCAAAGACCGAGTCATCCGCGACCCCATTTATTTACAGGATGTCATGCCAACCACCTTAGCGATTGCCGACTTCGAAAAACCAAAACAAGTTGAATTTCAAAACCTTCTGCCATTGGCAAAGGGGATAAAGGTTTCTTCAAAACATAAAGAAATTTATGGAGCGTACTTAGATGCACAAAGGTCGATCACCCTGGATAACAAAAAATTGATTGTATACCCAAAAGCCAAAGCGTATCGCATTTATGACCTCACTGAAGACCCATTAGAAATAAACGATCTTGTCGGTTCCCCAAAGGGTGATCAGTTAGCTCAAAAGCTTTTCCCCAGACTGATCCGCCTACAAAATCAGATGGAAGACACTTTGGATTTAAAGAAAGTTTTTCACGGACTAATTAAGGAAAGCTAGCAGTTATCTTATCATTAGATGGATCAAGTGTACCTTGTACCTTTATTTTATGTAAGAAACTTCCCCCAAACAACATAAAGGATTTGCATGCAATACGATGCTCCACGCTTTGACCCAGACTCCATTGTTTCCTCAGTATTAAGCGGAAACGAGGATGCCTATCGTCTTATTGTCTCCGAGTACGGCTTACTGGTTAGAGGCTTTCTCGCTGCCCGTGTTTACCATTTGGTTGACGCAGAGGATCTTGCACAAGACACATTTGTAAAAGCGTATGAAAAACTAGAAGATTATGAATTAGGAACAAACTTCCGGGCTTGGCTCATGAGTATTGCTAAGTTTCTGCTTAACAACCATTGGCGAAAATATGGCAACCGGGCCACGGTGATGGAGAAATTCAGGCATGATATCGCAGAATCGATTCAGACTGAACTCAAGGTCTCTCATGCGGAGATTGATGAATCAAGAATACCAAGACTACTCGACTGTATTTCAAAACTTCCTGACAACTTAAGAAAAGTTATTCGCTCAGGCTTGGAAGGCGAAAAGGTTTCCCTTATCGCCAACGATTTAAAACTTAAGGCAAATGCTATTTACCAACTTCGTCACCGTGCTCACATCGCTCTGCGTAAATGCATGAATCAAACGACTTCCCCCACTCAATTATGAAGAACTTTGCTAACGACGCCGATTACCTGGACATCCTATCTACCTGGCATGGAGCCATGCACATTTCCCCCAAAAGAAGAAAAGAGCTGCTCCATAGACTGTCTCATGACGCTCATCTGCGTACTGCTGTCGCCGATGAAATTGAAATGACCGGCATCATCCGGGCTGCTCAATCTGGCGAGCCTAGATGGTTGAAACTGGAAGAGATTTTAAACAGTTCAAATGATACATCTGTCTCCTTCGAAGACAGCGTTCTGTGCAAACTTCACAATAAACAAAATAAGTCTTGGTTCTCCTATCTCAAAAAACCAAGTTTTGCATGGCTTGCGATGGCTGCAACCTTGATAACTGCTTTTGTCATTCCCCCCAAAGAACAAGTACCTAATGGAATCGCTCGGATTATAAAATACGAAGGGTCCGACCAATCAGTAAAGGAAAACTTTAAATTTCAGAGAGGAGAAAAATTCGAATTTACCGATGGCTTAGTGGAAATCGCCTTTCAAGAAAGCGGAGTACACCTCATTGGGAAAGGTCCCCTTGAGATGACTGTGATAGACAATAATCGCCTATTTTTAAACGACGGGGAAATTAAATTGGTCGTACCTCCTCAGGGTATTGGCTTTGTCGTGGATACAATGGAACGAAAATTTGTGGACCTTGGCACAAGTTTTGTAGTTCAGGCAAGCAACCTTGGCTCCCGTGTCCTCGTCCTGGATGGTGAGATTGCGGTTGGTACAAGAAACAAACAAGGATCGCACCTAATGACGGAAGGTGGACTGGCGAGCTTTGATCGAAATGGGAGTTTCTCGCCTCAAAGCAATCGACCAAGTGGAGTTCCTGAGATCGCAAAAGATATCCAAGACTCGAAGTTAGGTGCCCTCCTCGGCTCGATCATTGGTTTCCCAGAAGATACAGATGTTTATGACCCAAACCCCGAAAGCAGCCCTATAACCAATCAAATCCTTCCACTGGTTAGGTCCAACTTTTCCGACCTTACTTGCTTGGATGGGCTAAAAGAAGGAGACCTCACTCGGTTCCGGGGTATTGCTGGCACCTACGATCTCTTTCCAAAACGAACTGGCTTAGTTCCCTATTGTGAAGCCAACGGTTGGATCGCCTGGTACCGAGGGAAGATCAAAGCACCGAAAAAAGGAAGGTTTCGGTTTTGGGGATATGCAGACAACAACCTTCTCGTCGCCATTAACGGAGAGCCTGTCTTTGAAGGCTCCAGATATGACTCATCGTTCCGCACGGAATTAAAAATTCCTCGAAACAATCACCCATCATTCCCCTGCTTAAATGCCCGCGCTGGTTTTGCCTCGGGACAATGGTTTGAAGCAGGAAAAAAGTCGGTCAAAATTGACTTACTATTTGGAGAATCGCGGGGCAACAAAACTTCAAGCTTACTATTAATCGAGCACGAAGGTACTTCCTACGAGAAGACCTATTGGGGGCAACCTAAATGGCCCCTGTTTACCACGGAAGTATTTTCTCCCAACGAAGAAGAGGAACTGAAGAAACTTAGAACACACATGGAAGCAAAAATTATGGGTTCCTTCTCTCTCCCCAACTCCGAACTTTGGTCCGTGGTTCAATAAAGGAAATAATAGGAAGGCAAAAATCAATGGGATATGGAAAAATAATGAGCGATTTCCATGATGCCTCCAGGACTTTAAAACACCATAGAAAAAGAAGATATTCTTGATTTGATGGCTTACTTAGTTGCTGGTAGTAAATCGGACCATCAACTCTTCGCCAAATAGTTTAAAATTTATCTCCCCATACACTCCTGTTACCAATGAAAAAACTCATTAGCTTACTCTGTATATTTGGTTCAACCCTCTGGGCATCTGCTCAAAAATCGCCCAATGTTCTCTACATCATTTCTGATGATCAGGCATGGACCGATTACGGTTTCATGGGGCACCAGCAAATTAAAACTCCTCACTTGGATAAACTCGCCAACGAAAGCGTTCTATTCGAGCGGGGGTATGTTCCCACCGCTCTCTGCCGACCTTCGCTCGTCACTCTGGTCAATGGGCAGTACGCTCACAAGCACGGCATCACAGGGAATGATCCATCGCCCAATAGCTACCAATCCACAAAGGCACAAAAGCAGGCAAAGGCTCAACTCATCTCCTATCTCGACCGTTTTGACACTCTTCCTGATTTGCTTGGAGAAAAAGGCTACCTCAGCCATCAGAGCGGAAAATGGTGGGAGGGAAATTTCAAACACGGCGGATTCTCTCATGGAATGACCCGTGGTTTTCCTCAACTAGGTGGACGCCATGGAGATGACGGTCTAAGGATCGGACGGGAAGGGCTGCAAGCCATCGAAGAATTTGTGGACCATTCAATGAAAAAGAAAAAACCTTTCTTTTTATGGTACGGAGTCTTTCTTCCTCACACGCCACACAATCCACCCGAACGCCTGCTCAAACCTTATCGCGACATGGGCCTACCCCTTCCTATTGCCAAGTACTATGCTAATTGTACTTGGTTTGATGAAACTTGTGGCCAACTCATTGACATTTTGGAAAGAAGAAACCTGCGAGATGATACTCTCATTGTCTATGTGACTGACAATGGTTGGATCAACCGAACCGACAAATCGGCCTATGCACCCCGTTCCAAGCAAACCCCATACGAGGGAGGTATCCGCACCCCGATTATGTTCTCCTGGCCGAACGGGAACCTAAAGAACGGAAAGCGTAAGGATGTGGTATCCTCCATCGATCTCTTCCCCACTGTTCTGGCAGCAACCGAAGCCCGTTCACCTGAAGGTTTGCCTGGGATTAATCTTCTTAACAATTTAAAGACTGAACGACCCGTCAAACGAAAGAGAATCTTTGGAGAAAGCTTCGCTCATGACATCGCAGATATTGAAAACCCTGAGGACTCTCTCCTCTTTCGCTGGACCATTGAAGGAAAATGGAAACTTCTACTGACCTATGATGGCGAAGTTAACCGATACAAAACTACTCACCCACGCAAAGAAAAACGACCCCAGCTTTTTAATCTATTAAAAGACGCAGAAGAGGAAAATAACCTGGCCGAAAAAAACCCGGATGTAGTTGCAAAACTCGTGTCCAAAATCGATAATTGGTGGCCGGTAAAGAAGCGCAAGGTAGTAAAAAAGTGGGAGTGAAATCTTCTTCGATATCTTAGCCTATTTTAATCTTAATCCATTCATTTTTAACCATGGGAAAAAGAACCATCCTTAAAATCTCGTTTTTCTTTTTCACCCTTTGTGTTTTCGCAAAAGATAAACCAAACTTTTTGGTTATCCTGGTCGACGACATGGGATATTCAGACCTGGGTTGTTATGGTAGTGAGATCGAAACGCCCAACCTCGACCACCTCGCCAACAATGGCTTGCGTTA
>Ga0257126_1002344_pt1 | contig 12537 bp, 15 predicted proteins | sample SI060_120mmetaG_FD_190151 | JGI IMG/M metagenome (GOLD analysis project Ga0257126, IMG submission 190151) | Marine microbial communities from Saanich Inlet, British Columbia, Canada - SI060_120m | ecosystem: Environmental > Aquatic > Marine > Inlet | place: Canada: British Columbia | collected... | reverse complement strand
TTCTTCAGATTCTTCCATAATTTTATAGTTAACAATAAAGTGATCAAAAGGATGATTATTATTTGGGAGTAGATATGATTCGCCACATTCACTAGTAACAATTTTATCTTCACCATTATTTAGCATTGATACATAACAATCTTTAATTTTGCAACCACGAATTACAAAATCATCTTTCTTAGATTTATCCTTTTTATTTGTTTTATCAAACTGTGGCTGAACACTGGTTCTCTGTTTGAATGAAGTAATTGCGATATTTGAATTATCACTAACACCGAAGATTTCACATTCATTGTAAATATTACAGTTAAAATCTCCACCAAGAATTACTTTTTTATTTGTATCAATATTTGCAATATAGTTATAAAGTTCGGTATCTGTAAATTTTGAGACATTCTCCAAAATACCCTTACCTCCTGCATGAAAACATATCAGAACCATATTATCATTTTCAAGGATTAGCGGAGGTTCCTTAAACTCACTCACATTAATACTTGGATATGAAGAAGTAGTAAAATTACCAAGTGTTTTCTTGTAAATAATTGTATTTGACAAACCATCATGAGCTTTACTATGAACAATATTGTAATCGCCGAGATTTTTAAAGGAGTTATCGTAGAGATATTCGGTGATAAACATAATGTCAATATTATTTTTCTCGACGTAGTCTTTAATAATCAGAGTCTTCTTATCGGTAATCAAAGTCTTATTATCAAAAGAGAGTGGGATAGAATCAAGTGAAGCCATTTCAAAAGTAATGATATCATATAGACATAATATCAAAGAACCAACCCTATTAAAGTTTTTATTGTTAGTCTGATTATAAATAATATCTTCATTGTAGTAATTTTTTTTTGTCTTAGCAGGTCCTTCCTTTCTCCCTTTCATGAAGTAATCACTATACTTTGCATTTTTTTTTCCATCAATTGGACTAACAAATGACCCATTTATTTGATTGTATGTTTTAATTACATTTTTGACAAAGAGTGTATTATCGAGAAATCTTGAGCTACACAAAAGCTTCTTATAATGCTTGATTGTATTAGATAGACGATAACTATTAATTTGTTCAAACCCTCCAATACCTTTATCTTTTGTTAGAATATATTTAAATACATTAGAAAGGCAACAATTAGCCAAATCAAATTTAGACAAAGATGCAGTATCTGTATATTCAACCCCAGCCAGATTTGAAAGAAATTCAATATTCATATTTTGAATAAACCAATTATTACATGAATTGAACATAATTTGTCTATCAATTCTACCCAAATATATAGCGAAAATACTACCTAGCTTTCTATTATCGGTTTTAAATGAGTTGTAAATTTCATCTGTTTTTTCAAAGTATGATGTTGATTCTGGATCACTCGAGTTATAAAACTCAAAAGGTGAATCATTTTTGCCACCAAAATTGATAAGAGAAACATTAAAAGAGTTGGATATTTGAGATGACATTTTTGAGTAATAGTATTTTTAATAAATATATTATAAAAAATACAAAATCAATTTTATTTTTTATAAAAAAAATGAATAAGTTATCTAAATAGATTATTAATTTTAGAATAATATAATTGTATTATTATGCTATATATTTGTAAAAAAAATACTTCACTTTTAATATTTATATTATATTATAATGTATAAAGTAATTATAAATTTTTTTTTACATTTAAAAGAATATTTTAGATTTACTATTTTTGGTGATAAAGATGAAAATGAATTAAGAGAAATATATAAAACAAATGATATAGATATTAATAAATTATATATAATTTTATCAGGTCTAAATAAAGTTGTTGCAAAGGAAAAAGATTACGAAAAAATCTTGATATTTTTAGACAGAGAAATTAAATATGGAGGTGAATTATTAAATTATGAAAATATATTAAACATTAAACTAGAAATATCCGATAAAGTTAAAAGAATAGAATTAATGACTAACTTAAATCTATTAAAAAAATCGTTTGAAAAGATTATTCATATAAGAAATGAATATTATAAAGAACACCAAGACAAAAAAAATTTGTAACAATGCACATATTTTTTATTTTTTCAATAAAACATTAAACATGTCTCGTCTTTTTTGCAATGCCTTATTTTTGTTTGGATGTTTAATATTAGAATCATATTTTTCTACAACTACTCCTCCAGATGGTATAGTTCTAAAAATATCAAAAATAGTATCAGTTAATATGAGTTCAGCTGGTGTCTTCATATCATTCGGTATATAATTATATCTTTTTTCGTCAGGTAAATCCTCTCGATTTCCATTTATTTTATAATTTGTCAATTTATATCTTCTAGTATATGTATTTTCTTTACCAAATGTATCGACAGAAAATAAAGACCTAAAATAGTTATAAATTTCTGAATCTTGTATTAGTTTTCCAAAATCTCTTATATAAAAGTTTATATATTCATGTAAGTCATATACTGGATTAGTAAACGGTGTTGCATTAATTTCTTTAAAAAGACCATTAAATTTTGTTATTTTTTGATTAGGAAATTCGTCACAATTTGAATAATCAAAATCGTGTAATTTTATTATAAATTTAGTTTGTGGTATATAAAATGTTTGATCAAAAATTTTATATTCTATATAATTGTTTTTTTTATAGTTTTTATTGATTTCAACTAATAAATTATTTGGTTTAATATCGTTATGTCTATAGTTAGGATTATTATAAACTATAACACACATTGTATAGCAAAATCCAAAAAATGCACATAAATGTTCTAAAAATGTTAAATTATCTTTTTCTTTGTATCTTTTTATGACATATTCTTTGAAATCCATATCGGCAATTTCATTAAATATTACCATAATATCTTTTAAATAATTATTAATATAATCAGTATAATAATCATTTGTGTTTTTATCGTATATTCTTTCATTATACCAATCTGATTTTTGTATAGTTTTTAGATTTTTTAATTCATCAATATTACATGTAAAACCTCTATAAGTATAATTAATATGAGGGGTAATATTAGAATCTACTAATAATGATATTTTTTTTCCAACTAATATTTCAACTATAGAAGGGTGACTATTATCAATATTGTATTTTTTTTTCATTGTAGCAAACTTAACAGAAATTTTTTCACTGCATAATTCATTAAGACATCCTAAGAATGCAACACCAAATGTTCCCATACCTAATAATTCCAAAACTTCATTTTTTGTTTTTAGTTTTTTTTCTATATTTTTACAATTTATCATTTTATTTTTTAATAATAATTTTTTACTCATTATAATATCATTCTAAAAAATTATTATATATTTCATATAAAACATATTTTTTATTATTTGAAATTATTTTAAGTTTTTCATTACTGCTTAACAAATCTAAATTAAGATTTATAATACCATCTTCAAGAAAAGTTCTACCATCTCTGAAGTCTATTAATTTTGATAAGTATTCATTAAATTTGATTAGTTCTATACTATCAATATTTTTAAGGAGTATTACATTATCAAAATCTAAATTATTATCATTTTTAATTTCATCAATAAAAACCTGTTGATCTTCAAATGTAAATCTATATTGATAGTCAATATCATTATGTGAGTAATATGGATAAGAGAAAAATATAGTTGTATTTTCTTGTATATTTATATTAATTGCATCTTTGTTATCGTAATCATTAATATCAAACTCTTCTAAGTTTAACAGTTTTATATCCATTTATAAAAATAAGAAAAAAAAAAAAAATAGATATAGAACAAATTTTTCTTTTATTAAGTTATATTAATGATACGGTTATTAATTTTTATTTTTGCATTATATTGTTTGTTTAAAAAACTTTATTACGTGTTCCTTAATTACAAAGAATATTATTCAATAAATAGATTACAATTAAATTTAGTGAAAGCTAATAATGATATCAAAAGAAGTAAAGGGTTGATGTATAGAAAAAATCCTTTAAAAGATAATGAAGGTGTGTTATTTATTTACTCAAAACCACAAAGAATAAAAATGTGGATGAAAAATACATATATACCATTAGATCTATTATTTTTAGATAATAAAATGAAAGTTATTGAATTTAAAGAAAATTTAAAACCTCATGACGTAAAAACAAATTATATTTCTAAAAATAAATACAAATATGCCATTGAAATTAATGGTGGATCGATAAGAAAAAATAATATAAAAAAAGACACAATAATAATTCCAAAATATGTAAAGTTATTAAGTAAATAATAAAAGATTGATAGATTCTTAGATTCTTAGATTTGATGGACATGCTGGTCCAGAAATACAATCACCCCTCATATTGAATCTAGAGTGATGACACGGACATTGAAATTCTTTTTCATCTTCATTATAATGTAATTTGCATCCATTATGAGGGCATTTTCGGTCTAATACTAATTGTCCAACCTTAAATACCTTATTTTCAACTTTAACATTGTTATTTTTGTTTTGAAATCCTTCTCTAGTATTTATATTTTGGTTTTGAAAATTTTCAACTTGATGAAGTGTCATATCTAAACCAGTATTACCAAATAAAAGGTTGGGTTCGTTTGTTGTATATGGGAAGAATTGTTTAGATTTACTTTCTTCTTTATGAGTATCAAATTCTATATAAGGTTTTGCAATATCAAATTTTTGAAATTGTTTAGCTCTAACTTCAATTATTTTATCTGATAAATTTTGATTGTATTCTTCAATACTATTAGTATTCCATCCATATTTATTTAACCCAGGCCAATATTTTGCTTCGAATGGAGCTAAATTATTAACATCCGCAAATACCCCTTGAACATTAAAATCATTAATTTTTAATTCTTGTGCTTGATCTATTGCTTGAGTTGTCTGTAAACTGTGAGTTGTAGGAATTGCAGTAGTTGGTATAGATGCTGTAGTAACATTCATAGTATTATTATTATTATTGATATTACTTAATAAATTTTTTGGTGTAACATAGTCTACTGAATTATTTAAATTATAGCAATTTTTAGCACATTTAAGTGCTTCTTTATATGATTTCATTTTACATTTTTGTTTATTTTTTCCATCAAATACTTCGTAAATACTAGTTGGACCTTTACTACATTTTTCTAAAGAGTGTAAAGATTTTATTCCACAATCAATCATACAATTGTGTTTATCTTTACTTAAACTAGAAACTCCTAATAAATCCCATATATTAAAATCAAATTTAGCATCTTCTAATTCTATATGTTGATGAAAATCATCTGGAACAGAAACATTATTACCAGTATTTTCTGCGGCTTCTGCTATAGTATTGCCCCCTAAATCTAAATTTGAATTATTTCCAATTATATTTAGAGAATCACCACTATAAGCACTATCTAGAGATTGATTTTGTGAACCGAGATTATTTTGAAACTTTTCGAATATCATTAAAATAATGTAAGAAATTATTTTGTGAGTTCTTTTTCTATAATTGTTTTTAAATTTGAATTATTTAATACATTTAGAGATGAATAAATATATTGAAATTTTTTCTTTATTGCATCAAAGTATTTCAAATAATCCAATATAAAAATTGTAATAGCAATAGAAGGGAGTAATATAACTAACCAAGAAGATATTCCACAATTACCATATACTAAACATTCACTTTGATTTGCTAATAAATAATAAATTATTGCTTGAACTATTACTAGCTTAGTGTTATAATATTTAAAAACACTTATTAAGATTGCAATTATACCTAAAAAAATTATAATTTGACTTTGTTTAGATTTATAACAATAATACATATAATTATATGTAAGAATAAAAATATATAGAAAATAAGCTTTAGAAAGAATAATTTATACTAAGAAAATGTATTAAATTAATATATTAGTAATTCTATTATTAATTTTCCTCTCCGAAAGATTTGTGTTCTTCTTCAAATATTGAAATGCAATTTGTTTAGAATTGTCAAACAATTGATTTAATTGAATTTTATTGCCTTCTAATTTAGCATTATAAATTGTAATATTTTCTAATTTAACATCTTCATTTTTAAATATTTTAACTGCTTTATTAAAGTTATGAATATAGTTTTTTGGTATATCAACTTTTTTGGTTTTTTTAATTTTATCAACGATATCTTCAATTTTATTAGATTCTATAGAAGTTATAATATTAAATGATGAAATTGTTCCTAGACCTTTAATTCTTTTTAAGTAATCGCAACCAAATAATATACACAAATTAATAAATTCTAGATGATTCAATGATAACTGATTTCTTATTTTAAATAAATCATAGCATATTGCAATATTATTGTTGACATTAAAATCTCTAATTAAATATTTTGTGCCATTTGTTAAATGATCCATATCTTCAGAAACAACCATATCAACAATATTACTAGAACTTAATTTACTGCTTATAAGGTCAGCTTCGATATTTTCATGTATATAAGGTATATTTAGAATACTAAGTAACTCTTTGAGTTGTTTAATATTATCTTTTGTTACATAAATAATTTTTTTACTAAGTTTTTTAATTTTTTCGTTAATATCCTTTTGTTCATCACTACTAATTGAATTATTTTTTTTTTGATTTAGAAGAAATAATTGTTCTTTATATTCATTTTTTTTTTCTTTTCTACTTTCAATTGTTTCAATTTTTTCACTAGGAGGTTCACCATCGAATACAAATATAGGAGTTATATTATTTATTTTTAATCGATTAATCATTTCAACGAATTTTACAAGAAAATTTTCTCCATTACTATATTTAAATTTATACATAAATAAACTAGTATCAATTGATGCTAGTTTAGTTGGTAAATCATTTAATTTAATATTATAAATTGAATCTGGACAATTTTTCTGTAGAAAAGAACCTAGTTCTTTGATTCCCATTATAACTGGATACTTATTACAAAATAAAATATTTTTAAATCAATTTTTAAATTTTATTTTAAAGATTTAAATATGATATAAGTGTTATACCATTTCAATGCATGTCATTCTTAAAGTATCAAGGAATAGTTTATTTTTAGTTTTTAAATTTTTCATAATAAAATCAATTTCACTATGAAATTCACTATTTTGCAATGAATTAATTACTAAGGTTTTATAATTTTCTAATGCATTTTGTTTATTATTATAATTAAGATCAGTAAAATTATTGGTTAAGAAATTATGAAATTGTGTTTTGTTATAGAAACAAGCTGTCTTTACTATAAAATAAGAAAACACGCTAGTAGTTTGTTTAAATTTATTATTATTATTAGTATTATAATCACAAAAGAAATCTTTAGAATTATTAAAACCATAATGATTAAGTATTTTTGCTATTTGAATTAAATTAAAATTTATCTCATAATTAATTAGTGTAGAACCTAAATTATAATTTTTTTTATTTCTTAAATTGATTGATACAATTATGGAGTGTATAATTAATGCAAATATTTCAGTTACAGATTCATTTATACGTGTTTCTGTTTCTGGATTTAAATTTACTATATTTGTAATATTTGGTATATTCACTGTTGAAAAATCTAAATTTAATAAATGACATAGTTCATGAATTAATAACTTTTCATTTTCTTCTTTTCTAAAAATTAAAATTTTTCTTGTATTAAAAATACAAACACCTGAATTAACTTCTCTTGGACCTAATATTTTATAAATACTTGGAATTTTTTTTTTAAACAATGTCATAATTAAAATAATATTTATATCTTCTACAGTAGGTGTTTTAAGTTTTTTGATAGAAATCATTAAGAATATATTCCGAAGAATTCTATTTAACGTTGTTTTTTTCAAAACTTTTTTGGAAATAATTTTCAAATTAACTTTAGTATTATTATGATCAATTACAAGAGTATATTTTATTAATTTCGAATTTCCTAAATTTTCAATTATATCAAATGGTGTAAATTCTGATAATAAATCATTGTCAATTATTGATAAATTTTCTATAAGTTCGGAAGGTATTTTTTGTGATTCTTTAAGAAGAAACAGTTTTCTTAGTAAAAGTGTTCCATGTAAATTAATCCATATTTTACATTGTTCTTTATTCTTAGTTTTTAAAATATCTTCTAAAGTTGTAGTATTCTTTTTAGAACATTCAATATTTTTAAATTCATTTATTAATTCATTATTTAATAAGAAATTTAGAAGTTCAAATGTGCCACAAAAATCAATTGTATGAATCGTTTCAATGTTTTTTGAAATAATATTATAGTTAATGTTATTATATAATTTAAATATTAAATCATAATATGGTTTAATATTACTATGAGTAAAGTAGTCATAATTGAAATTACCATTAATTTCATTTAAATCATCAATTATTTCTATAATTTTTTCTGTATTTTTTGATAAATAGCTCATAATATTATCTTATAAATTATTAATATAAAATGTTTAATATTTATCTAAGTTTAATTTGTGCTTTAATTATTCAATTAATAGTAATAAATAGTATTTTTTCAAGCGTAGCATTTAAGAAGGATGATAATTTTGAAATGAATAATCATGTAGTTAATTTATTAGAACTGATATTAATGTTGTGTATTTCTGGTATAACATGTTATTATTTCTTAAATAAAGTTTTTGATAATTTAACATTAACATTTATAATATTATTGATTAGTGCGTTAATATTTTTCAGGTGGCTAGTTTATAAGACAAATGTATTGGCTCAATATATTGGAAAAGTAACATATGATTATACTGATATAGAATTTAATAATAATGAGAAGAATGAAGTAATTGAACCAACAAAACCATTACTTACCGGGTCTGCATTTAGTAGATATCATAATAAAAATAATAGAGACTTTTCTTTTGAATCATCTTATCCAGATTATAAAAAAATAAAACCTTCTATGAAAAAAGTAGAAGATACAGGAAATGGATTACCTGATTATAGCATGTATAATGGTTATGAACCATCACATATTTGTTATAAATGCAGCTGCATAACACGAGAAAATGGATATACTTTTTGTGGTAAAGAAATACCAGGAATGGGAACAATTGGTTGTAGTAATAGATGGGGGTGCAGAAGCTGTAAAAAATGTGAAGAGCCATCAAATACAGCTCCAGTAAATAATACAACTGAATATGATTGTAAAAGTTGTAAATGTTTAAATACAAATGCCGGAAAAATTTGTGGACGTGTTAGTAGAGGGGATGGTTTTGTTAAAAAATGTAGCAGTGAATGTGCTAAATGTGATGGATGTTATGGAAAATCTGATTCAAATGTATCAAGTAATAGTAATAATGAAAAATATATAACTATTGATGCAAATAGTAATTTAGATAAAGTAATAATAAACAATATAAAAAATAGTGATTTGAATGATATTATTGAAAATTAAGAAAAATTTAATATTTTATTAATAATATATGATTATTGTATTTGGAAAAGATTATTGTCATTATTGCCAAAATACCAAAAAGATATTAACAAACGATAAACGTGATTTTACTTATTTTCGATTAGAAGAAGAAAAGAATAAAATACTAGTAGATAAATTGAGAACCTTACAACTTATACCAGAAAGTCATCAAACAGTTCCAATTATTATAAATTATAAGAATAGAAAACCAGTATTTATAGGAGGAAATGATGAGTTAGTAAATTTTAAAGAATGAATTTTTTTTAATATTAATATAATATTAATATTATATTAATATTATATATTAATGAATAAACTAATATTGTTGAATGTAATGCAAGGTGTCTATATTGTTTATATTTTAAATTTTTTTAAAACAAAGTATAGTTTTGCTCATCCTTTATCAAATTTTTCTAATGATTATTTGAAACATCCAATTGGGGTAAACAATCAACCAATTTCTAATATATGTGAGTTTGGTCATCAAGTATCATGGTTTTTAGCATTATTTATAATATTAAGAACATTATTTAAAAATAGGTTTACTAAGCATATAAGTATAATAGTTCTTATAATTACAGCTACTTTTTCATTGCTTAATTTCAATGCAGTAATATATTTACTTCCACATTTTGCTATTGAGATTTATTTGATTAAAAACAATTTTTATTTGTGAGTTTTTTTTATTACTTATTATTAATGATGTATCAAAAATTATTAATAATAATTATTCTTTTGAGTTTTGTTATAATTTTATTAAAAAAAATTATGTTTAGTAATAATGAAAATTTTGATGATAATGTATTAAGTGAACTGGAGGTTATGAATCAACAAGAATCATCTATACAAAAAAAAATATTATTTGATAGTATAGATCAATCTTTAGAAATAGGAAGAGGAAAACAAGGTAAATTAATAACATCAAACTCAAATATTAATGAAAGTTTATTGAATTTATATGTAAACAATATGATTAATTCAGATAAGGGTAATCCAAATAAGTTGTTAGTAACAAATGATGAAGAATTACCCAAAGCACCAAATGATAACTATACTAAATATAATCATGAAATGAGAATTTTAATTGATTCTAAAAAGATAAAACAAGATTATTTAGTAAAGGTATTAAAAAGCAAATTAAAGGTATTAAGAAACGGTCTAAATAATGTAGAAGAAGTAACAGATAAATATGATTTAGAAAAATTAACACAATAATAAATATTAATTTTGTTATAATATATTAGTAATGAAAACATTGGAATTAAGTGAAAGTGAACACGAATTAATTATGAAACTTAGAGAAAGTAGAAATAAGGCTATGTCAAAATCAAGATATGAAAAATTTGAACCAAGTCTAAAAAGAGAATTAGAAAGACAAGAAAGAAATATGAGAAAAATAGCAAGTTTAAGATTTGAGACGAATCCACAAGAAGCTTATCATAATGCGGTTGAATCAAGTTATCATAGAAAAATTAGAAAAACAATTACAGAAAATGGAAAAATATATGAAGTTACTCTAGAAGATATCGGTGATGGTAAAGGATTAGTTGAAAAAGAAAGAAAAGAATTAGGAAAAGCAAACAATATTAATTATAGATTTTCTGAAATGTCTAATAACTCAGGTAGTTTTGGTTCTCAATCTTATTCAAAAATGATTAAAACAGAAACAAATAAAGGGAGGAAATATGAAGTAACATATGAAGATATAGGTGATGGTAATGGTATGATAGAAATAAATAGGAAATTTATCAGTAATACAAGTAGTAATAAAAAGAGAAAAACAAATAAATCTAAAACTAAAACTAAAACTAAAACCAAAGGATTAAGTGTGTTTGATACAAATAATATTGAAGCCGAATTTTTTAAAATGAGGAATAATGTAAGAAGAAATAAATCAAAAAAAAATAATAGAGGTTCAAGAATACAAAGTTCTTCATATAGAAAAAAAACCGTTATTGAAAGTGTGAAAGGTGAAGCCTATAAAGTTACTTACGAAAATGTAAATAATGAAGGATTTAGAGAAATAAAAAGAGAAAAAATTTGATTTGTCTATTTTAAATCTAAATAATCAAGGAAGAAGAAAAACATTTACACCTTTGTTATTTTATAGCCAATAAAATTTACTAACAATGCAAAGAAATTTAATATTATTAATGTAGTTTCATTATTACTAATTTTTTTATTTTTTTTTATATTTACAAGTATAAATAAAGCAATTATACAATATAATAATGAATTTGTTCTTAAAATATCTTTCTTAAGTTTTGGTGCAGATTTTTGTCTTAATATAGTAATGTTATTGATACTAATATATACAAATAACAGTCCAATAATATTAGTAATTAATTTGTAATTATTTTTATAAATATTTAAATATATTATTATTAAACCTATAATTATGTTAAAACTTATATTTAATTTTAAAAATAAGTTTGGAGAGACCATATAATATTAATAAATAAAAAAAGGTAATAACGAAAAAATATAACTATTAAATTTCTTTGCATTGTTAGTAAATTTTATTGGCTTTAGGGTTATAATCTAAGATATTTATTCTACCATAATTTGTTAATTATATAACATCGTATATAAAATCTAATAAATTGTCATCTTTAGAAACATCTAATTCTATAGAACATTCATCTAAATCTTCTGGATTTATATCAAAAATATATTGTTTTTCAGTTTTAAATATTTCAATTATTCTTATTTTATTATATTCTTTTTCACCATCTTTTTCAATATTTTTAGTAAAATATAGGACATATGGATTACCTTTTATTTTTATCTGTCTTTTTTGTTGTTTTGGTAATAATTTTATGATTGGAATAATATTTTTTCCACCTCTATTAGTTTTAGTAACAGTTTGTTCAGAACTAATATTTAAACTATTACCATGACTTCCTACATCTAATGCAGTATTTAATTTATTTGTATAGTCTGTGCATATTAATTCTTCTGGGTCATTATATAAAATTACATAAATATGTTTATCAGTATTATTATTAAAAAACATTTCGTTTCCTCCGAAAAATTTAAATTTTCTTTTTAAATAAGGACCTGGCTTTCCTCTTCCCGACATTTATATAATAATATAATATAAATTATTTGTATATTTACTTATGCTTATAAATATTCTATAAATTATTTGTATATTTACTTATGCTTATAAATATTCTATAAATTATTTGTATATTTACTTAT
>Ga0257126_1002335_pt1 | contig 12558 bp, 6 predicted proteins | sample SI060_120mmetaG_FD_190151 | JGI IMG/M metagenome (GOLD analysis project Ga0257126, IMG submission 190151) | Marine microbial communities from Saanich Inlet, British Columbia, Canada - SI060_120m | ecosystem: Environmental > Aquatic > Marine > Inlet | place: Canada: British Columbia | collected... | reverse complement strand
AAATGGAGATACTAACCAAACTACAACAGCAACAACTGCAGGAACATATACTTGTACTGTAACTACTTCAACTGGTTGTGTATATACAACATCTTATACTTATAATGGCTCATTAAATCTAACTTTTGACTGTAGTCAAATGGACATTTTTGAAGCCAATAATGATTATAACACCCCATCTTTTCAATCATCTTATTTAGTTTTAAATAATTTATTTCCAGAATTAATTGATTCTTTATCATTTTGGGATGTGTATGACGCAAGCGGTTTGAATATTGGTCTTTATCCAATGATATGGCAAGGAGCTCCTGCAACTTTTTCAGTTCAAAATGTTGGACCTAATGGCCTTCCTTCAGACTCTTTATATGTATGTTATGAGGCTTATTTGTATGATAGTTTATATCAACATAATTTGTGGGCAAATCCTCCTCAAGGAAGTGTTTGTCAATCTTGTGATTGGTTAGTTTGGGATGCAACATCGAATTCTTGGGTAATTGGTGGTACACCACCAACACCTACTTTTATATGTGATCCTATCTTTGGATGTTTTGATCCAGGAACGGGTACTGGTCTGTATACATCATTAGCTCAATGTCAGGCAGCATGTTCAAACAGTTGGTCAAACGTATTCTGTGATTCCTTAAATGTCTCAGTGATAGCATCTACTGTTGATTCAATAACTCTTGGAACTAATCTGTCTAGTTTAGGTTACTCAGGAACAGCTTTATATACTTGGACAGAATTTACATTTTCTGGAATGACTGGAAACACATCTACAAGTAGTACTCCATCTTTTGAAATTGCTATTGGAGATACGAATATTTATGTTTTAGAACTTACGATTATTGATAGTACTGGAATGAGTTCAATTTGCTTATATCCAACACTTGTTTTCTTTGATGGAGGATCGTGGATAGCACTTAGAACCTCTCAGCCTGGAACAACAGGAATTGATAATTTAGGTCAGGCAGTCTCTAACAGAAAACTTTTAAAAATTGTTGACATAATGGGTAGAGAAACTGAATTTAAAAAGAACATAGTATTATTTTATATGTATGATGACGGATCAACCGAAAAAAAATTAGTTAAATAAGTATGAGTTGTAAATCATTTGTTTTTGTTTTAGTAATTTGTGCATCTATCTTTAGTAATAAGGTAGATGCACAATACGCTATTGATATTCAAACTTACATTAGTGAAGATACAATTTCTTATGGCCAAAGTTTTGATATTCATGTTATATTAGTAAATACAGGCTCATTTACAATTACAACACCAATAGATTTATGGTATGGAAGTCACACCGTTAGTTCTAACGTAATTAATCCTAATTCTATTTATCAGTTTCCTATAACCATAAATCCTTCACTAATTGGTTTTGCACCAAATGATTCTATAAGTGTAAATATCCAAAGTATGCAAAATATGCCAGCAACAACAGTTGCATTGCTGCAAGCAGGTGATAATTTAATCGTTATTTGGCCTTCTTCAATTATACCTATTAATACCGACTCTAGCTCAACTTCTATTCACGTTTTAAATACTTCTACTTATACAAATAATGTTGTTCTAGAAAATATTGAAGATGGAATTATATATGATATTTATGGTAGACAACATCATTCAATAAAAACATTGCCAATAGGTTCTATGTATATTAGAGATGGGGAGAAATATATTTTACTAGACAAATAATTTTATTTTGAAAGATCTAGAAAAAATAATAGATTCATTAACAAAAGATGAAATACGTTTTTATAAGTTATTTATAAATAGAACATCATCTGGTAAAAATAAATCTAGGAAGGACGAGGAGCTATTTAATTTTCTAAAAAAAGGCAAGCATAAAGATCATTCTACAAAGGAAATTCTTAAAAAGTTAAGTATTTCAAATTCAAATAATTACTACCAACTAAAGAATAGGATTTATAACGATTTAAATAATTCTATGACTTGGCAGCATATTTCAAAGGATAAACAATCCTCATCCTTTAGCTATATTTTATTGGCTAGAGTTTTTAAAAATAGAGCTGAACTACAGCTCAGTTTTAATTACTTATTAAAAGCAGAAAAAATTGCCATAAATGAAGAGTTATATGAATTATTGTCAATTATATATACTGAGATAATTGAGCTCTCTCATGAGTTAATATCCATTGATATTGAAAATTATATAAAGCTTAAAGAATATAATATTAATATGCTCAGAGAAATTGACCAGATAGATATACTGCTTGCTCGAATAATGTATGATATTAAAACAAAGCAGAATTTTTCTAAATCTGAGGCTTCATTAACTAATATTATAAATAAAAAATTTACAGATATTAGACAAAATGAAATTCTATTAAAAAGTCCAAGGTTTAAACTTAGATTATTTAAGATGTATTCAAGGATTCTTCTTCAGAATGGAGAGTTTTTGGCACTTCAAGATTTTCTATTAACTAGTCTAGATCAATTTAATAAAGAGAAGTTTTTTAATAGAAATAATCATGAAGAAAAACTTACTTTATTAACCTATTTGGTTAATTGCTCCTATAAAAATAAACAACATAATCTTTCTTTAAAATATGCTGAAAAGCTAAGAAAAGCTATGAGTGAGTTTGATGCTTTCTTAGAGGATAAGTATATGTTTTATTATTATAATGCTTTAGTACTTAATTATGGTGAAACTGATAAACAAAAATCTTTAAAAGTTTTAAAAGAGGCTAGTCAGAATGAGGTGATAAAAAGCATTCCTGCTTACTCCTCGTTTATATATTTAAATACTTCAATTATTTATTTTCAAACGAAACAATTTAAACTGGCTCAGAAAAACATTTCCAGATTAGTTCTACAACATGATTTTGTGAATTTAGATAATGTATTCCAGTTTCAAGTTTATCTTTTACAAATCATTTTAAAAGTTGAACTTAAAGACTTTGTATCAGCAAAAGAAAAGTTGAAAACATTATTCTTTTGCTATAAAAAATTATTAAAAGATAAAATCTATACTATTGATAAAGATTTGGTTTCTATTATCAATGATATTATTGAAAATAAATCAGTTCAAGAAAAAATAAGTGTTTTTATAAAAAATTACTCAGATAATGTAAATTCTTCAAGAACTACAGTTATAGACTATATCTCATGGTTAAAAAAGTATTTAAAATAATTTTTTATTTAGTTTGATCTAAAATTTTACCAGATAACCTATATAAGTTTAACTCGGAAATTTTTGCAGAATATATTCTTTGATTTAATTTGTTTTTTGACAAGCTAAGTTCTGCTTGAGCTAATCTAAAATCATTTCTACTAAGTTGTCCTTGATAAAATTGTTCTTTAGCTCTTTCAAAGAATTTTTCTGAAGCAGCTTGATTTCTTTTTTCAATTTCTATTAGATTAATACTATTTGAATACTGCTCAAAAGTAGAATTAAATTCTTTTTTTATCTCTTGTTTAATAGCTGAAAGCTCCAAGATATTTGATTCAAGCTGAATCTGCATATTTTGACTAACTTTTCTTCTTGCAAGTCCATCAAAAATATCCCATGAAAAGTTGATAAACCCTGTTAGTCCTAAATTTGTTTGATCTAGAATTAAGCTTGTGTTGCTTTCTGTGTTGTTATAACCATATTGAGCAGAGAAATTAACTTTTGGTAATATGGATACAGAATTTATTTTTTTGTCTTTTTTAGCAATTTCAATTAAGTATTGTTGAAATATAATATTGTTGTTATTCTCAATAATTTCCTTGCTTAGCTCTAGATAATCTAAATTACTATCAATTTCAACTTTATTTTCTACTCTAAAATCAGTTGTTAATTTTCTATTTAATAAAACGTTTAATTGGTCCTTAGCAATATCAAGTTCATATTTAGAATTAATCACATTAACACTATCTTTATTTAGATCTATTTCTGCACTCAATAAATCTAATTTTGATGCATTTCCAAATTCGTTTTGAACTTTAATTCTTTTGAATCTTTCTTCAGAAACACCTAAAATTTCGGTCAATATTTTATTTTTTTCTTGTAGGTATGCAATATCATAATATTGTTTTGCAGTTCTGATTAATACTTGCTCTATTTGAAGTAATAACTCTGTAGACTTTAAGTTACTTTGTTTTTTTAATTTTTGATATGTATATATAGATCCTAAACCATTAAAAAGATTGTAACTAAATTCTACATTACCATTAATGCTTTTTGATTCAGATTCAGCATCTTCAATTTTAGGAAAATCATCTGTAGCAAATTCTATACTAGAAGTTCCTTTATTTTCTGAAATTGAACCGTTAATTTTTAATTTTGGTAATGTTCCTAATACCCCAACTTTTTCGTAATTTTTTGCTTGATTTAATTCGTTAGTTTTAATTTTTATGTTAATATTTTCTTTAAGAGTTATTGACAAGGCATGCTCTATGCTTAATACATCTTGAGCGTAAATTGAATTAATAAGTAAAAAAACAGTACTTATTAATAATAATATTTTATGAAATTTAAATTTTTTCATATTCCATTTCTTTAATTGCTGGTTCTCTGTCCTCTTCACTTAGCTCTTTGCCAGAAAAAATCCACTCCTTAGTAAATCGTATTCTATTTGTAATTTTTAAGAAAGCTGGAAGAAATAACAAAGTTAATAGTGTTGCAAGAATTAATCCATATGCAATTGCTATTGCCATAGGAATTAAAAACTGAGCCTGTAGTTCTTTTTCAAATATTAATGGTGCTAAACCTGCCACAGTGGTTATTGATGTTAAAATAATAGGTCTAAATCTTGATAAGCCTGTTTGAGTCAAGGCATCTTCAAATTTTAAGCCTTCCTTTAGATTTTTATTAAACTTACTAATAAATACAAGAGAGTCATTTACTAAAATTCCTATTAATGCAATCATTCCAAAGTATGAAAACATAGATAACTGAAAATCATGTATAAAGTGTCCCCAGCCAACTCCAATAAATCCAAATGGTATTAAAATAAAGACTGCAAATGTTTGCAGAAGGCTTCTAAATGTAAATAATATTATGGTTAGCATTAATATAAGTACAATAGGCCCAGCAAAACCTAATGATTTACCTGTTTCAGCTTGAGACCTAATTTGTCCTTCAACAGAATGTTTAATTGACGGATAAATAGATTTTATGTTATAATTTATAAACTCTTCAATATTAGCTGTTATTGTAATTGGATTATCTAGCTTAGGATTTAATAAATCGGCATCTATTTGAACTGATCTTTTTCCATTTAGATGATCAATACTTAGTAGATCTCTTTCAATTTTTATATCCACTAAATCACTAACAAGATAATTGTTATCCATAATATTGATTCTCATGTTTTCTAAATCATAAATGGAATTTCTATCTTCTTTATCGTACCTAATCCATATTTTTACTTCATCAGTTCCTATTTGTAATCTTTGTGATTCAAAGCCATAAAACCCATTTCTTATTTCGTTAAGAATTTGAGCAGTAGAAAGATTCATTTGGTAAGCCTTGTTTTTTAGTTTTAGCTTTATTTCTTTTAGTCCTTTTTGATCACTACTTTCAATGTTTTTCATCATATTGAGATTGACCATGTAATCTTTTAATAATTTAGTTGCGCTTAGCAGTTCATTATTATTTTCTGAATACAATGCAATACTAATTGCTTTTCCAAATGGACTTTCAATATCAAAAGTTAAGGATTCAGCTCCAGGGATTTCTCCAACTGCCTCCTTAAGAAAATTAGTAATTTCAGAGGTCCCAATGGATCTTTCTTCAGAAGGAATTAAGATTATATTTAAATAGCTTTTTTCAGAGCTTTGAGCTGTTGACATTGTCCATTGGTCAGCTGCTTGGGTGTTTCCAATTGTTTTTTCGATTGCTTTTACAAGAGAATTTCCGTCATTAAATTCTTTACTTATTTCATTATTTTTTTGGATTATTTTGTTTTCTATGAAGTTAATCCATTTTCTAGTTTTCTCTTCAGAAGAACCGGCTTCAAATTTAAGATTTACAATAATACTTTCTCCTTCTATGTTAGGAAACACAGTTGATTTTATTAAGCCAGCACTCATTGCACTTACAGTTATTGCCAAGCTACATATAAATATCAAAATTATAGTAAATGGGTTCTTGATAGTATATTTTAAAAGAGGAGCATAGTATTTTATTTTAAGACTCTCAAGAATACTAGTTGTTTTATCTATTATTCTTTTTAATCTATTGGGTGGTTGAATTCCTTTTAAAGCTTTAGAATGAGCTATGTGGGTAGGAAGTATAATTACACCTTCAATTAAAGAAAATATTAATGTTCCTATTACAACAAATCCCATCTCAGGAAAAAAGTCACCGAGCATTCCATCTAGCATAAAAAATAATGAGAAAGCTACAATTGTAGTTAAAATTGCCGAAAATACAGCTGGTAACACTTCTAATGTTCCATTTATTGCAGCACTTATACGATCCTCACCTTGCTCAAATCTTTGATATATATTTTCAGCAATAATAATCCCATCATCAACTAAAATTCCAATAACAATTATCATTCCAAAAAGTGAAATTACATTTAATGTGATGCCATAGAATGAGGCAAGAATAAACATTCCAGCAAAAGATATTGGAATTGCCACTGCAACCCATCCGGCAAGACTAGGATGTAAAAATAATGTTAGTATTAATAAAACTAGAATAAAACCAATAACTCCATTTTTTGTTAGTAGAGCTATTCTTTGCTCAATAATAATAGAATTGTCTACAATGATATCTGCTTTTATATTCTTATTAATTTTATTAAAATTTTCTAAGTAAGCACGTGTCTTTCCCGCAACAACACTAATATCTTCATTGTTAGTGTTGAATACATTTATGACAACTCCTGCAGTATTATTGTAGAATTTTCTGTTTGATACATCCTTCCAGATTCTCTTAACAGTAGCAATATCTTTAATTTTTATTATTCTATTGTTAATTTTTTTAACCACAATCTCTGAAATTTCATTAGCATTGTATTTTTTATTATTACTTCTAATCATGAAATTTTCATCACTACTCCTAACTGTTCCACCAGTAATGTCAATGTTTTCACTTGAAATTGCTCTATTTATTTCTTGAAATGATAAATCATATTTTTTTAAGTCATTTTCCCTTACTGAGATTTCCATTTCTTCAACAGGATATCCGGAAATTCTAATTTTAGAGACACCATCCATTGCTTTTAAATCATCTTCAATTTCTTCTGCTGCCTTTTTTAATTGATTTAATGAGACATCACCATTTAAAGCATAAGAAATTGCAGGGTTAAGATCCTCCATTAATGATATTGAAGGAGATTCCATATCATCTGGGAAAGAGTTTATTCTATCAATTGCATTTTTAATATCTTGAGTTACTATTTGATTATCTGCATTATTTTCGATTTCAACAATAACACTACTAGTGTTTTCAAGAGATTTTGATGTAATTCTTTTTATTCCAGTAATTCCATCTATATTATCTTCAATTTTTAGAGTTACCATCTGTTCAATTTCCAATGGAGAAGCTCCAGGAAAAACTGCATCTACAATTATAATTTTTGCAGTTCTCTCAGGAAAGAAGGTCTTCCTTAAATTGAATAATCCCATACATCCAAAAATTATAATTAGTAGCATTATAACATTTGCTGATACAGGATACTTAACAAAATATTTTATTAGATCTCTCATTTATTAAATTTTACCTCCATCCCGCTGTAAGAACCTTTAATTGTCTCATTTAATACTCTATCGTTATTTTTTAAACCTGAAATAATTGCATAATCTTCAAAAATTTGAATTACATTTATTTCAGTTGATAATAATTTTTTATCTACAATAGAAAACACATTATTTTCTTTAATTAGATTTCTTTTGATTTTATAGGTGTTATCTACTTCACCAACAATTATATTTCCATAAACATACATGCCGTTGTAAAGATCATCATCATTAGTTTCAATAAATACACTCATATTTTGAGATGATGGGTCTAAAGTTTTGTTAATTCTTGAAACAGAACCATTTCTTTCTCCCGAGAATTCATCACTTTTGATATTTACCTGCATATTCTTTTTGAGAAGAAGAGTATTTTTTATACTTGTATTTGACTCAAATTCAAGAATGTTTGGATTATGAAATTTTCCAATCTGTTGGCCAAAAACAACAGCTGTGCCAGACTTTATACTAACTTGACTTAAAGTGCCATTAAATTCAGAAATAATTAAGTGCTTATTTAGTCTATCTTCAGTAGATTTTGCTGTAAAGTAAGAGTTGAAGAAATTTTTGCCTGATAAATAATTTTTTAATTTTTTGTTTTTAATTTCTGGTAATTTCGGAAGGGGATCATTAAAATTAATTTTATTCATAAAATTAAACCAAGATAGATAGGAATCTGGGAAATCAAATTTTATTTCTGAGACAATTTTTGATGCTTGATTTAGTAAATTACTTTTTTGACTATTTAAGTTACTTTCTATTTCATCATATTTGATATATCCCAAAGTATCTCCTTTAGAAAATTTCATTCCAGTTTTGAATTTATTTCCATAAAAGATTCCATTTGCTTCAGCTACAATATTTATTTCTTTTAAAGAAAATAACTTTCCATAAACAGGTACAGAAATTATATTTTTTTCTAGTTTGACGATTTCAGTGCTTACAAGTCTTTTTGATTCAGTTAGTTCATTAATACTTGTATCTTTTTTAAAACTCATTATGAGCTTTATAAAAATAAATGCTGCAAATATTATTAGTAAGCCTCTTAAGATTTTCCTTTTATTGTCTTGCATTTGGATTAAATATTTATAGTTAATAACTATTGTTTAAAGGATTGCAAATTTACTTTATTTTATTTTTATAAATTTTAATTTTGAAAGAACTTTAAATATATTTTATGCGATTAATTATCACTTTGTTACTTCTACCAATCTTTGCTTTTTCACAAGACTTAAATCTAACTTATGATCAAGCACATAACATTGAGTTTTTCTCAAAAATTAAGAACTACACTAAGCTAAACTCATACACCACAAAATATGGTAATGTTATTAAAATTGGAGATACTTTAGTTCTTGGTAAAGCAAAGAAAAATAAAGAAAAATATATTTTTGATGATAAGTATTCTTATGTTGTCAAAGATAAACGAAGAGGGAATAATCATGATGATTATGAATTTTTACCACATTATTTTTCAGGAGATAAGGTGGTGGTTCAGTCTATTTTTTCAACTCATGCTACAAGCGATGAATATAAACTTTGGAACAGTAGAAAATCTCAACCATTATATATAAGTTTATATGTAAAAAATCCTTCTAAAGGTTCCGGTTCTGGATCTTTTTTGTCTGCTATCGCAAATAGCTCTTTTAGAACTATTATTGACATTGATAAAGCATTAGAGTATGAAGAAATTATTAATTCAAATAGACCATTATCAAGGTCAGAAGCAATTATAAAATTAAAAGAACAAAAAGATCTTTTTGATTTAGGTCTAATCAGTGAAAAAGAATATTTAGAATTAAAAGAAAAAATTTCTCCTATTATATTAAAAAAAATGTAAGTTTTTTCTTACTTAGTGTAAATTCACCACTAATCTTAGTGTAATCTGTCCACTAAGTGTTATATTTGATGCATATTCAAATTAAAATATAATATTGAAATGAAAAACAAATACTTAATTCTTATTCTTACCTGCATTTTTTATTTAGGTGCAAACTCTCAAAATAACGTAACATTTCAGGTAGACATGAATACTGTTGATCCAACAACTTTTACTACTCCTGAAGTTAATGGAACTTTTAACGGTTGGTGTGGAAACTGCGCTGCAATGTCAGATCTTGATGGAGATAATGTATGGGATGTTACCATAGATTTAGCTAATGGAACTTATGAGTTTAAATACTCTGCTGATAATTGGACTATACAAGAAGCTTTATTTTATGGTGATAGCTGTACAAACGGAAACACCCAATACACCAATAGAATGTTAACTGTTAGTGGGGATACAACTCTTCCAGTTGTTTGTTGGAGTTCATGTAGTGGTTGTAATTCAGGACCTTCATCTTATAATGTAACATTTGAGCTTGATATGAGAGGAGTAACTGATCCACACAACACTCCAGAAGTTAATGGTGATTTTAACAGTTGGTGTGGTAATTGTTGGCAAATGACTGATACTGATGGAGATAGTATTTGGCAATTTACTACATCTTTCTCTGAAGATACTATTGAATGGAAATATTCTGCAGATAACTGGAATATTCAGGAGGAATTAGATTCTAATCTTTCTTGTATAACAATAAACTATGATCCTAGTGCTCCTAATGGTTGGGGATTTGTTAATAGATTGGCAGTAATAAATAGTGACACTACATTTTCATCAGCATGGGAATCATGTGAGGGATTAGGTGGAGGGACTGGTCAGCCACTATCCCAGATAGATTTACCAATTACATGGGATGATACAACAGTTGATTATACAGTTACAGATTTTGGAGGTAATTCTTCTTCATTATCTGTAGATCCTTTAGATCCTACAAACAATGTAATGATGAGTGATAAGACAGCTGGTGCTCAGACTTGGGCAGGAACAACATTAAGCACTTCAAGTGGATTATTAAGTTCAATTCCCTTTGTTTCTGGATCTACTACAATAAGTGCTCATGTTTATTCTCCTAATGCAGGAACAGTTGTGAGATTAAAAGCAGAGGATCATACAGACCCTACAAAATCTGTTGAAACAGAAGCTACTACTACTGTTGCAAATGGTTGGAATACATTAGTGTTTGATTTTGCAAATGAAGCACCTGGAACAGCAATGATAGATTTTACATACAACTATGATATGCTATCTATATTCTATGATTTTGGAAATGGTGGAGTTGGAGATGTATATTATTTAGACAGTGTTTTCTTTGGTGGTTCAATTAGTGGAACACCTGGCTGTACAGATCCATTAGCTTCAAATTATAATCCATTAGCTACAATTGATGATGGTTCATGCTTATACAGCACGACATTTAATGTTGATATGAATTGTGAGCCAGCTGGATCATTTGGCTATGTTCACTTAGAGAGTCCAGTATTTGGATGGTGCGGTGGATGTGTTCCTATGTCAGATCCTGATGGAGATGGTGTTCATTCGGTTACTGTTGATTTAGCTGCTGGAAACTTTGAATATAAGTATGCTGTAGATGGATGGGCAGGACAAGAGGACTTAGTTGATGATATGTTAGCTGGAGGAACTTGTGCACCAATAACGGATTACTCTAGTTATGCCAATAGATTAGTTACTGTATCTGCAGGTTTATCAACATCGGATACTTATGGTTCTTGTGATGCATGTGTTTTAGGTTGTACAGACTCATTAGCATTAAATTATAATCCATTAGCTACAAGTGATGATGGTACATGTAATTATACATTACAGCCAATGGTTGATTTATTTTTCTCTGAATATGCAGAAGGATCTTCATATAATAAATATTTTGAGATTTATAATCCAACATTAGATACTATTGATTTATCACAATATGCATATCCAAATGTTTCTAACGCTCCATCAACACCAGGAGTTTATGAATATTGGAATGAATTTGATTCTGGTGCTGTAATCTTACCAAATGATGTATATGTTGTTGCACATCCATCTTCAGACTCAACAATTTTAGCTCAAGCAGATGAGACCTTTACTTATTTAAGTAATGGAGACGATGGTTTTGGTTTAGTTTTTGGAGATCAAACATCTTATCAAGTTATAGATTGGTTAGGAGATTGGAATGGAGATCCAGGTTCTGGATGGGAAGTTGCTGGAATTTCTAATGCAACAAAAGATCATACATTAGTTAGAAAATGTGATGTTACAAGTGGTGATACCAGTTGGACTAATGCTGCTGGTACAGATTCATTAAACTCACAATGGCTTGTATATCCACAAAATACATGGACATATTTAGGTTCTCATGTAAATCCTTGTGCTTATATCTATGGTTGTACAGATCCACTTGCTTTTAATTATGATTCACTAGCTACATTTGATGATGGTTCTTGTATTCCATTTGTATATGGCTGTACAGATTCCACTGCTATTAATTTCTACCCAGGAGCTAATACAGATGATGGTTCTTGTATTTATTCTGGTTGTACAGATCCACTAGCAAATAACTATGATCCTATTGCAACGATTGATGATGGTTCTTGTACTTATTTGAACTGTAGTAACCCATCACCAACAGGACTATCTAACAACTGGGTAACCGATACAAAGGCTGAAATTACATGGGATAATATGAATGATAGTGCATGTATGGTCTTTAAGTACTTTTTAAGATACAGAGAAGTAGGAACATTAACTTGGACTACAAAATCTGCCGGAGTAGGAAACGGCCTGTGTAACTTTGGATTGAATACAACTACAAAGACTCTACAGAACTTAACTTCTGGAACTACTTATGAGTATAAGATGAAAGCTTTCTATTGCGGCGGCACAGAATCTAACTATTCTTCTCCATCACAGCTTACTACAGCAGCTGATTGTCCACCAATGACTAACCTTACAGCAACTACCTTCAATGGTAATCAAGCTAA
>Ga0257126_1002332_pt1 | contig 12567 bp, 9 predicted proteins | sample SI060_120mmetaG_FD_190151 | JGI IMG/M metagenome (GOLD analysis project Ga0257126, IMG submission 190151) | Marine microbial communities from Saanich Inlet, British Columbia, Canada - SI060_120m | ecosystem: Environmental > Aquatic > Marine > Inlet | place: Canada: British Columbia | collected... | reverse complement strand
GACGTCCCGTTTCCAGCCTCCGCCTGGTCAGAAGTTGCGGACCTCCCGCCATAATCGGCGGCTCCAGTCTGAGCAAGCCCCATGCGCTCGCCGGTTCCTTCCATCCTAGAAGCTGCCGTATTAGCTTTTTCCTGTGACTCCATATCCTGCTGTGCTTGCTCTATATTTTCAATCAGTCGTGTAATATTTCTGGGGTCAGGTCGCCCCACCTCATTTATCAAATCCCTTGCCGCATCACCTAGCTCGCCGGGAGTAATATTCCTACCCCTTTCCGTAGATCCAGCCTGCTGATCTTCTATATTCAATTCCTCATCAACCTTAGCTAGAGATGCGAGTTCTATCTGCTTTTCCTTTAACAACGTTATGGCCTGCTCTAGATTCCCCTGCTCCAAAGCTCTTCCAACGCTTTCGTAACCCTCTTGTTCAATTAACATTTTAGATAATTTGGACAACCCTTCCCGGGTCATTAATGCTTCCATATTGATCTGGTCTAATACTTGACGTGCTTTTTGTAATGCCTCTTTCTTCGCCTCATAACTAACCTCATCATTTTGAAGTGCTTCGAGCGCATCATTGATTTCCTCGATTTCTGTAACACTCATAGGCTCAAGATATGACGCCGCTATTTCGCTAGAATTCGAGGCCACAATATTTTGGCTATCTAATTTATTTTTTTTCGCAATAACTACATCTGAAACTCCGAGCCATGTCGCCAGGAAAAGCAGTAGCGCCACGACAGCAGTGATAACGGTGGAGGGTATGGATGAGGGAATAACATCCCTAACATGAATGTTATTTGCACATTTCGCCGCGCGCTGCAGGTGGGCATTAACAAAACCTTCCTCATGCTCAGATAGGGTTGCATTTTTAAGTCCAATGAACCATAGCGCACTCTGAAACTCGTCTTTCAAATCTTTTCGGGTGTCCAAATACCGTGCTGCGTCTTTATCCTCGACGCTGCACCAGGCTCTTATACAAAGGCATCCTAATACTACAACTACCACCGCGCCAATTCCGAGCGATTCTAAGCGACTCAGATCAATATCGAACGGAAGCAATAAAACTAATAAGCCAGAGCAAGCAAAAAAACAGATCGCCAAACCAAAACCAAGCTCGGTAATCGAACGGCGTAACTTAAGCCTTAACGATACGCGGTGAACGAGTTGTTTGATTTGAAGTTTGTATGAAGATGACATATCTCTCAATTGTATACCATGTGTTACCTTATAATTTGGTATACGTAAAAGGCCTTTTTGGACAGGAAATTGGGGACCATGAATCTTAATCGATACTTTAGAGCGCTTGCATATGCCTTGACATATATGGTTTGCTTCAGCACTTCAGCGCATGTTGGTTTGGTCAGCGCAAGCGACAAACCACACATCATTTACATATTAGCAAATGACTTAGGCTGGAAAGACGTCGGGTTTCATGGAGGCAACGTGTCTACACCGAATATAGACAATCTAGCAGCTTCTGGCGCACGGCTTGAGAGTTTTTATACGCTTCCGCACTCATCCTCTACTAGAGCCGCACTCTTAACTGGACGGTACCCGTTCCGCTTTGGGCTACAGACAAGTTCGATACTTTCTTGGAATACCTATGGTGTCCCCTTAGACGAACGGCTGCTCCCCCAAGCACTCAATTTGGCGGGCTACAAGACAGTATTGCTAGGATCCTGGTTATTAGGCCATGAGACAAGAAGCCAGCTTCCCACACAGAGGGGTTTTGACTATTTCTATGGTTCGTTGACTCCTACCGGAGATCACTTTAAGAAAATTAATACCATCGGCCTGACTGACTGGTTTGAGGGGGAGAGGCAAGTGACCGAGTTCGGTTACGCCACTGACCTTATCGGCGAGAAGTCTGAGAGTGTTATTAATAGTCATGACCCAATGACACCTCTGTTTATGATGGTGAGCCTTTCTTCTCCAGGCACGCCACTTCAAGCTCCAGATAGGCTTGTTGCAAAACAAACGGTAGCCAAGGATCAAGCTGCAAAAACGTATTCAGCGATGGTATCGCAAGTTGACGAGGTACTCGGAAAAATCGTAGCCGCACTGGACAGAAAAGGAATAAGAGAGAATACCGTTATCGTATTCCATAGCGACAACGGGGGAGCCGTAAAAAGGAAATATTCATCAGGTGATGGCGATACTCAGCAAACTGTTAGCAACAATGGACCATTTCGTTCTGGCAGTGGCTCCCTCTATGAAGGTGGGATTCGCGTGCCAGCGATTATTTCTTGGCCTGAGAAAATTAATCATATGATTTCAACAGAGCGTGTTCACGTCAGTGACATGTACACGACCTTACTTGGAATTGCTGGTGCTTCTCTTGGTAAAAATGAGCAAATTAAACCTTTAGACGGCATCGATCTTCTGCCCCTACTATACGAAAATGAACTGTTGCCTAAAAGAGTCCTAGTTCTCAATGTCACCGAATTTGGAGGTGCCATCATGATGGACGATTGGAAATTGATTGTTATCAGCACGTTGCCTTCGCAAATGGAATTGTATGATATCGGCAACGATCCGTCAGAGGATACAAACGTTTTAACGAAACATCCCGAGATCGCGGACAAATTAATGAGCGCACTATCTGATGCCGCATGGGAAATGTCGCCATCGCTCTACTTACAGGACCTTTCCAAAGCACGAATCCACTACACACCCATGATTTGGGGGGGAAACCCTCAGCGGCCGTAACTCAATAAATTAAATTTCATTTCGTACTGAAACCTCAATGCCTAAAAATAAATCATCAGCATTTAAATCATCAATATTAATGATTTGAAATCTCACACCAAGAAACGACTACTAAATGCAAATCAATTTAGTGGCCTTTGGTCCAACTCACTTATCACGAATCGATGATTTAGACTCATTAGATTCCGGATCATAAATAAACTGGTCGGCCAGTGCCCGATATAATGGCTTTCGGCAAACCACCTTCGAGCACCCTGCCGCCAATAAAGATGTCGCCATCAACGGAACGATCATGTCATGGTTATCTGTCATCTCCATCACAATCACAAAAGCTGTCACTGGGGCCTGTACAACACCTGCGAAATAAGCAACCATCCCTAAGACGACAACGGCGCCTAGAGGAGCAAAAGGCATCATCTGTGCGATGTTCTGCCCCAGTCCGGCTCCGACAGCCAATGATGGGGCGAATACCCCACCGGGAATACCGCTGATGTAAGAAATTAAAGTGGCTAGTAATTTCAATATTCCGAAAGATTCCGGAATATCACCGCTACCTTCCAGTATAGAACGCGCCTCATGATAGCCTGTCCCATAGGTTGTGCTGCCCGATAAGGCGCCAATTACTGCTAGCATAAATCCACAGATAGCCGCGAACATAACAGGGTTAGCCTTTGCGAAGATCCCTAACCTACCAGGTATCCCACGAGATACAAAAATCAATACCTGACTGAATATACCTCCCAAAATGCCGCCGAGTAAGCCACATACGATAACCGGCACCCAAGCGCTCGCCCCATTCAGGATAGCGGACGTCGTTCCGAAATAAGTATAATCCCCCAACCACCATATCGACACTATTCCAGCGACAATTACAGATGTAAGTACAGTGCCGCTGGTCCTGCTTTCATAGTTTCGACTCATTTCCTCGATTGCGAACACGATTCCAGCTAGTGGCGTATTGAACGCAGCGGCAACACCTGCGGCTCCACCCGCTAAAATTAATCCACGCTTTGTTTCAACACGTGAAAACCGAGTGAATTTTCCCAAAGATTGCATAATGGAGGCCCCGATTTGCACGGTTGGGCCTTCTCGACCTACCGAGGCACCTGAAAACAAACCAATCACGGTCAACAAAAACTTACCGATTGCTAACCGAATTGAAAGGTAAACACTCCTGCGTTCTTCGTTTTCAGTATTAATCGCCGCGATTGTTTGTGGTATGCCACTGCCTTGCGAACCCGAAAAGAATTTTCTAGTCAGCCACACAACTAAAGCTAGACCCGCTGGACCGATAAAAAAGGGTAACAAAAATGAAAAATCAACCATCTTCTGATGAAGGGAATTCGCATACTCTGCACTAATAGCGAACGCGATGGCCACGATACCGACTAAAACAGCTCCTGCCCAAAGCACAATTCTCCTAAGCCACAGGCGTGGGTTCAACCAAACATGGCGACCTCGCCTAATTAAGCTAGGCGGCATTACACTATTTCTCACGCAGTCTCCATCAAAAATATAGACGTCAAGAAACCGCCCATTCGCTGAAATTTTGCTACGTAAATATTTAAGGCATACATATACCCAGAGCGGACCCTCATGTTATCTCAGCCCAGCAACTGCTATTCACAAACATTCACTCAAAATTACCTAATTAGTTTTAGTTCAATACTTTACAGCATCTATGTTTTATTTTGAACACTGGTTCCGTGAAAATAATGCATCCGCTGAGTAAAGCGTTACATCCCTATTACTCTTAAGGGGCTGAATCCAATCGAGCTCGAAATCAAACGAACTAGCAATCGTATTCGTTGGCCTTAAATGCTTACTCAATAATTTTTTAATTCTCTTACAAGTCTAAATCCAAGATCATGCGCTCGAGATCCAAAAAACCTGAATCGATCTGACTCGTATAGGTAGTAAGGCTCATTGTTTAGCCAGGAACCACCGCGGTAGCCCCTGAGCGAACAATCCCCGTCCAGCCAAGCATCACCATTGAAAGGTGCTCCTCGCCAGTCTGGACTGGCGCAATCCTCAGTCCATTCTGAAACATTTCCTAGCATATCGTGAATACCAAATTTATTCGGCAAAAACTGTCCGACAGGTGCGGATTCTGCAAAGTTATCTGCACAGGGTATGAACTGGAAGCCAGATCCAGATCCAAAATGTTTATTTGCGATTTCGTCATACGCATTCGCGTATCTACAGAGCTCCGTTGCTGGAACGTCGAAATACCGATTCATCCCCGAACCTGCACGTGCCGCATACTCCCACTCTGAGTTGGACGGCAATCTGTATGTGGAACCTGTTTTTTTTGATAACCATTTGGCATACTTCTTTGCATCTGACCAAGAAACACTAAACATCGGTAAATTCGTGTTCTTCTGATCGACATCCTTAGGGCTAGCGCAATTTTGCGCTTTCACACAACGATTCCAGTCCGAAACAGTAATTTCGTATTTACCTATTGCATAGGGCTGATCAAAAGAAACTTTATAGAAATAACCCTCATCGTGTGGATGCCCAGGTCCCCAAGGAGGCACTCTCAGCTCGAACGAACCTTTTTCAACCATCACCATTAATGGACATTCCCTACAATCAGAAAATTCATTAGTCTTACCCGAGGCTAAAGTCCAACATAAAATACCCAACAACAATACAAAAGCACGTAAGTTTAAAAAAGATATTTTCTGATTAGGCATCTGATTAAGGCTCAATAAAAAGGATAAGATGGAAACAACCCCCCAAAGAATAGCTTGGTCACCTCTAAGATGCTATTTAACATTAAAAAAACCTCACTAAGCTCTATGAGGTCGCTGGTTAATTAGATCGATTAAATGTTTATAGGGCCTATATCAGCTCATGTTTCTATTTTAAATAATAAATTTACTTCAAATTTAGCCGAATCATCAGGTGTCCAAATAAAAAAAGCATCTACATATGTAGATGCTTTTTTTATTTGGTGGGCCCACCAGGATTTGAACCTGGGACCAAAGGATTATGAGTCCTCTGCTCTAACCAACTGAGCTACAGGCCCGTAAAAACTTCAGGACATGGAAAATTTTATTGTCCACCGTCACTATCTATAAAACTTTTGAGCCGTTCAGAGCGAGAAGGATGTCGCAACTTCCTAAGAGCTTTAGCTTCTATCTGCCTAATCCTCTCTCGAGTTACATCGAACTGCTTCCCTACATCCTCCAACGTATGATCAGTCGACATTTCAATACCAAACCTCATACGTAAAACTTTTGCCTCACGAGAGGTCAAGGTATCTAGAACTTCAGATGTTGCATCCTGCAGACTTGTATAAACAGCTGCATCTACAGGCGCCATAGTACCTGTATCTTCAATAAAATCACCCAAATGAGAATCCTCATCATCTCCGATAGGTGTTTCCATCGATATCGGTTCTTTGGATATTTTAAGAATTTTACGAATTTTATCCTCAGGCATCTCCATTTTTTCGGCTAATGTCGCTGGATCAGGCTCCAGCCCGGTCTCCTGCAAAATTTGACGTGAGATGCGGTTCATCTTGTTTATTGTCTCAATCATATGAACAGGAATACGAATGGTGCGAGCTTGATCCGCAATAGACCTCGTGATTGCCTGACGAATCCACCAGGTAGCATAAGTTGAAAACTTATAACCACGTCGATACTCAAACTTGTCCACCGCTTTCATCAATCCAATATTGCCCTCTTGGATAAGGTCAAGAAACTGAAGGCCACGATTTGTATATTTTTTTGCGATCGAAATAACTAGCCTCAAGTTGGCCTCTGTCATCTCTCTTTTAGCACGCTTAGACTTAGCCTCACCCGTCGACATCCGCTTATTAATTTCCCTCAGAGCTGTTAACGGTATGCCGATATAAACTTGAATATTCGCGAGATTTTTTTGACATTCTAAGATATCTGGAGCGAGCCGCAATAATGTCTCGACATAAGGCTTCCGCACCGCCACTTCACGCTCAACCCAATCGGGATTGATCTCATTACCAGGAAACGACTTTATGAATCTAGATTTTGGCATACCAGCTTTATCAACTGCCAAATCCATAATACGGCGTTCGTGCCTTCGTACCTCACTAACGACCGCCCGAACAGAATCACACATACTCTCGATGTGCTTCGCAGCAAACCTTATGTAGAGGAGTTCCTCAGAAATTGCAGTTTGGTGTTTGATATATGCTGGAGATTCTGCACCGCCTCGAGCTAATGCTCTGACCATTTTCGTATTTAATGCTTTGATGCGACCGAGGCGCTCTAAAGAGTCTATCCGAAGAGTTTCTAAGTTTGCCGCTTGAAGAGCTGCCAGCGCCTCCTCGTCGTCCTCGTCTGAATCGTCAAAGCTCGAAGAAGCCGGATTCGGGGGCTGAGGGGTATCCTCTTCTTCAGGAGCATTAGGGTCTACTAAACCATCTATGACGTCGTCGACCTTAATCTCGCTATTTTCGATCTTTTCTGCAAGTTCTATCAATTCAGTAATAGTCAATGGACAAGCTGATATCGCCTGAACCATGTGCTTGAGGCCTTCCTCAATACGCTTCGCAATTTCTATCTCGCCCTCGCGAGTCAATAACTCGACAGTACCCATTTCGCGCATATACATACGCACTGGATCAGTAGTACGCCCAAACTCCGAATCTGCAGTTGAAAGGGCTTGTTCAGCTTCCTCAACAGCAGCCTCATCAGCAACCGGAGGAGCATTTTCATTTAGTAGTAAAGCTTCGCTATCAGGAGCCTCATCATATACTCGGATGCCCATGTCGTTGATCATGCTTACGATTGTTTCCAACTGATCGGACTGAAGCATATCATCGGGTAGATGATCGTTGATCTCAGCATATGTTAAAAACCCTCGCTCCTTACCCTGAACGATTAAAGTTTTTAGCCGCGTTCTTCGAATTTCCGGATCTATGGGTTGCTGACCTGCAGCTTTTTTATCTTTTTTCTTTCTGCCTCGTTTTTTTGACAGTGACCCGGTCGCCATAAAATGTAGCCTTTGAATATCATTAGAAGAAACATTGACGGGATGCTATTACTAAGCCATCTCGGTCAACCCCGTATTATATCGCGTTTATGGCATGTTAGTCTGTTTTTGAGTCTGATTGGGACCTTTCTAAACTTCTATAAAGATTTCGCTCGTCCTCTGACAATTCTGATAGTGTTTTATTTGCTAATAATTCCTTTTGCATATTCAAGCGGGCTAAACGGTCCAGCTGCTCCCAAGCCTGTGCATATTCATTCTCTACGTTCTCAATTTTTACCTTGCCATTCTGATAGCGGACACGTGACAAATCTACAGATCGTCCTATCACATCCTCAAAGGCTGTTTCTTTAAGCTGACCAATAATTTGTTCTGTATTAAATTGGGCGTTGGCCAGTTGAAGCAACTCAGTTAATAGTTCAGATTGGGAAGGTGGAAAATGTTTCTTAACATTAGGCCATAGACCTTGAAGCCGACTTAAATCTCCATCTCTAACCAGTTCGGGGTATGCAAGAATCATTTCGATAAGATGTTGAAGTACTGAAGGCTCACTGTAAACGCGCGCTCGTTTGAAGCTATCCGGTTTTTTTTTCACGGAAAAATCAATATTGTTATGTGTTTTAGCTACAGTGATATCACCAAAATCGACAGTTGAAAGGCCTGTAAGTGATGTGACCCTCTCAATTAACAGTTTCCTAATCATTGGGGCCTTAATGCGAGCGACTATTGGCTTAAAAAGGGAAGCGAAACGCGATTTACCCTCGACAGATGCGAGATCTCCGGACTTACGGCTCAACTCATCAAGCAAGACATCTGACATCGGGGTAGCTTCGCTAATTTTTCGCTCGAAAGTATTACGCCCTTGCGACCGAACAAAGCTATCTGGATCCTCACCATCCGGTAAAAACAAAAACGATACCTTATTTCCATCTTCTACTTGGCTAATCGCACTCTCAAGAGCTCTGAATGCAGCCTTACGTCCAGCGGCATCACCATCGAAGCAAAAAATCAAATCTGGACATTGTTTAAGCAGACGAGCAATCTGAAACTCAGTGACTGCAGTTCCTAAAGTAGCAACAGCATAGGTGATGCCGTGTTGATGGAGAGCAACGACATCCATATATCCCTCTACCACGACGATTCGCCGCTCCTGCCGAATCGAGCTACGCGACTCCCAAAAACCATACACCTCTTTCCCCTTTTGGAAAAAAGGGGTTTCAGGCGAATTTAAATATTTTGGCTCCCCTGTTTCAATTACGCGGCCGCCAAAAGCGATCACGCGACCACGAAAATCTCTGATTGGAAAAATGACTCTATCCCTGAACCGATCATAACGACGGCCATCCTTCTCATTTACCAACCCGGCTTCAAGAAGAACAGAGGAACTCTCGTAATCATTGAATTCGTTACTCAATTCCTGCCAATTATTGCTCGCGTAACCTACCAAAAACTTAGCAGCTATGTTTCCATCTATTGCTCTTCCCTTTAGATATTGAATTGCGACGGATGCGCCTTTTAATTTACGCTTATAGTAGCTTGCTGCTCTGCTGGTAGCTGAAAAATAAGCTGTCGAATCCCTTTTTAGCTCTGTAGAGTCAGATCGTTGATTCTTTGGCACCTGCATCCCCGCCTGGTTAGCGAGACTTTCAACGGAGTCTATGAAACCCAAACCTTGATGCTCCATAAGGAAAGTAATTGCTGACCCGTGCACGCCGCAACCAAAGCAGTGATAAAACTGTTTTTGTTGGCTGACTGTAAAAGAGGGGGTTTTTTCTTCATGAAAAGGGCAACACGCAGACAAGTTCGCACCGCTGCGTCTGAGAGGAACGAACTTCTCAATGACATCAACGATATCGATACGGTTGAGGAGCTCATCTATAAAAGTCTGCGGAATCATTCGTACCAAATCATTTCTTGGTTAACTTGGATAGTTATACGAAAATGAGACACCATGTCGCATATCTAGCTTGAGACGATAACATCACAAATATAAAACGTCTGCAATTTAACTATTGTGTTTGATAAGCATTTCCTTAACGATAGCGGAGAGGGCTGAAAAATCGGCTTTGCCAGCTAGTTGGGACTTTAAAATTCCCATAACTTTGCCCATATCTTTTGGGCCCTGGGCATCGGCTTCTGAAATTGCGGCCTGAACAGCGGCTTTAGCTTCACCCGGGTTTATTTGCTGCGGCATGTAAGACATTAAAATATCTAGTTCCGCTTGCTCTTTATCCGCGAGTTCATCTCTTTGAGCTTCTCTAAAAATTCTTAAAGACTCTTTACGCTGTTTAGTCATTTTTTCGATTATCGTCAAAACATCTGCGTCAGTAAGCTCAATGCGATGATCAATTTCCTGCTGCTTCAATGCGGCCATTAAGAGCCGAAGTGTGGAGAGTTCCGTTTCACTTCGAGCTTTCATTGCCCTTCGGATGTCTTGCTCAACTTGCGACTTTAAATTCATCTACCTATCTCCTCGGATTCAATCTACGCCAGCTCTTTGGTTTAATTAGCGCAGATATATACACGGCATCACAAAATAAAAAACGGTGCCCGTCTAACGATGCACCGTTTAGAAATCCCTGCAATGATGAAGTCGATTAGTACATCTTTTGTGGCAGCATTTGACTTCGAATTCGTTTATGGTGTCGCTTGACTGCCGCCGCATGTTTACGTTTCCGCTCCGAAGTCGGCTTTTCATAAAACTCCCGAGCTCGAAGCTCCGTCAGCAATCCGGTTTTCTCCACGGTTCTTTTAAACCGCCTCATTGCCACTTCGAATGGCTCGTTCTCTTTCAGCTTAACAATTGGCATAAATAGTTTCTAAGTCTGTATAGTTACGCAGATTCTTTGCGAAGGAGCGAGAGTTTACCAAATTAATACCCTCCTGTGCAAATAACTCAAAATCCACCGTTTAAGTATAAAAATGAAACAAACATTGGTCCTCGGAATTGAAACGTCATGCGACGAAACCGGAGTAGCCCTATATGAGCTGGGTAAGGGCCTGAAGGCTCACAAACTTTACTCCCAAATCAAAATGCACGCCGAATATGGTGGGGTGGTGCCGGAGCTTGCCTCACGAGATCACGTTCGCAAGTTAATTCCGCTTATACGCGAATTGTTTAACGAAAATAAACTAAGTTTGGACGCCATAAGTGCGATCGCGTACACCAAAGGTCCCGGCCTCTCTGGTGCCCTGCTCGTCGGAACGACAGTCGCCAATACATTGGGTTACGCACTCAGAACACCTGTTATTGGCATACATCACCTTGAAGCTCACTTACTTTCACCATTGCTAAGTAACCCTGAAATTATATTCCCATTTATCGCACTGCTTGTCTCGGGAGGACATACTCAAATCATCCGAGTTGATCAAATTGGTAATTACAAAATACTAGGAGACACAAGAGATGATGCTGCCGGAGAAGCATTTGATAAAACTGGAAAAATACTTGGGCTTCCCTACCCCGGTGGGGCCCTGCTGTCGCAACTCGCTACCCACGGTGACGCGACTAAATATCCCCTGCCCAAACCAATGCTGAATAGTGGGGACTTGGACTTTAGCTTTAGTGGGCTAAAAACTGCAGTCGCACAACTAGTTAGAAAACTTGATGTAGAGGTCGTTTTAAGGTCCGACGTTATGAAGGCAGATATAGCGGCAAGCTTCCAAGAATCGGTCACGGATGTTCTCACAGCTAAGTGCTGTGCAGCGTTACGCGTAGATGATTTTAGTTCGTTAGTTGTCGCGGGAGGTGTAGGGGCGAACACAGAATTAAGAAGAAAAATTAATCAAGCGTCTAAGAAAGTCGGGTTCAGAGTCTATTACCCACCTATTGAATTTTGCACTGATAATGGAGCTATGGTCGCTTTAGTTGGCGCACTTAGAGTGACTGAGGGTGCGAGCGGCGCGCTTCCATTCAATATTCGCCCAAGGTGGCCGCTTAACACCTAAACTTACCTAATAGACTATTTATATTTTTTTGTTTTTATCCCCAATTTTTGACTCAACTCCTTTCATTAAATTAATTATATTTTTGTAGTGTTTGGATATCAAAATAACGGCAACCAAAAACACTACGCACGTCAGCTGTGCATCTTGGAGCAATAAAAAAACAAAGAGAGGAGCTATTACTGCGGCGAAAATTGCTGCTAATGACGAGTAACGAGAAATTAGTGAAACGATCAACCAGACAAAAAGTACGGATACGCCCACTCGAAAATCCAGCGCCACTAATCCACCAAAAGTTGTTGCAACACCCTTTCCACCCTTAAAAGAGTGAAAAATTGGGTAAATATGCCCAAAGAGGACACCTAACAAGGCAAAACCAGCCATAAGGTCAAGATCTATTCGTGCAGCAGTAATCGTAGAAATCCATGTAGGGACAAAATGAACTGCTACGACTCCCTTTGCTGCATCTCCAAGCAACGTCAGGACCGCTGCTAGTTTATTTCCACTTCTGAGAACATTTGTAGCTCCAGGGTTCTCAGATCCGTAGCTATACGGACTTGGAAGTGACATTACCCTACTAACGATGACAGCGAAAGAAACTGAACCGATTGCGTAACTCGTAACAATTAAGAACAACAAAGAAAAATCGATAGACAAAACTCTAACCTCTTGGGTGGTGTTGTTGGTGTAATTGCTTGAGTCGCTCTCGGGCGACGTGAGTATAAATTTGTGTTGTGGATACGTCCGAGTGACCCAAAAGAAGCTGTACCGAGCGCAAATCCGCACCGTTATTAAGCAGGTGCGTTGCAAAGGCATGCCTCAAAGTATGAGGTGATACCTTTTTTTTAATCCCAGAAATAACAACATATTTTTGAATAAGATTCCAAAATGCTTGGCGCGACATTGAGGTCCCTCGATTTGTAACAAAAAT
>Ga0257126_1002324_pt1 | contig 12599 bp, 8 predicted proteins | sample SI060_120mmetaG_FD_190151 | JGI IMG/M metagenome (GOLD analysis project Ga0257126, IMG submission 190151) | Marine microbial communities from Saanich Inlet, British Columbia, Canada - SI060_120m | ecosystem: Environmental > Aquatic > Marine > Inlet | place: Canada: British Columbia | collected... | reverse complement strand
CCTGCGGACATGCCCGTCCGTATACAGAAGGATCAATAGAGGGCCCCATTCATGGCTTCAACGCCTGCCAAAGCTTCCAAATCACCCCCTGACACGTGCATCACGCGGAAGGTTCGAGCTGTATTCCTGTTGTGCTTAAGTGTCGTGGGGACGGCTGTTACCACGGGTTGCGGTGATACCGACGGCGACCGCGATAACGGAGCTCAGGGTTTTCGTCAGCGTAGCAGTGTCACCAATGTCGTCACCCAAGCCATTGTCGAGCAGCCACTCATCGAAACTATCCAAGCGGTTGGTACCGCAAGAGCCATACACAGCGTTGTGCTCTATCCTGAAGCTGCAGGCATCGTTCGCGCAGTACACCTCAATGCCAACACTTGGGTCGATGCCGGTGCAACATTGCTCGAGCTCGACAATCGTGATGAGCGCTTAGCCGTTGAATTAGCAGAGGTTCAACTGGCTGACGCTGAACGAGTGGTTCGGCGGTACAAGCAGGTAAATCTGGAGAACACCAATCTTCCAGAGAGTCAGGTTGACGCCGCGATAGCGACAGCCGACACCGCGCGCATTACCCTAGATCAAGCTCGAGTTAGCCTGGACCGACGCTTTATTCGAGCACCCTTTGCGGGTGTCGTCGGTATCACGGAGATCGACTCAGGCGACCGTATCGATACCAGCACTCAAGTCACAACCCTCGACGACCGCAGCCAACTTCTGGTGAATTTTGCCGTTCCAGAAGTCTATGTGGGTAAGGTCTTATCAGGCACCGCGGTGGAAGTAAGATTGTGGGATGGTGCAGATAAACCGCTTTCAGGAGAAATTATTGCAGTCGATTCAAGAATCGACCCAACATCGAGAGCATTCACCGCCAGGGCTGCTATTGATAATGCATTGGATCAGTATCGACCGGGCATGGCATTTGAAATCAGTGTTCGCGCAGAACGGGGCGCCTTTAAAGCAGTCCCCGATGTCGCAGTACAATGGGGCGCTGATGGCGCTTATATTTGGACGTCGCTAGAGGGCAAAGCGGTGCGACGTGATGTTCAGCTAGTGAAGCGCCTTGCGGGGGAAATCTTAATAGAAGCTGATATCCCGCTGGGTACCCGCGTCGTCACCGAGGGCGTTCAAGCAGTTCGAGCTGGCGCAACACTGAAAGACCTCAACCCTGTGAGCGCTGATCAGACCACTTCTAGAACTGCAGCAGAACTCAGGTCGAACTCGGACGCTCCCAATAATGGGTGATCGATTTGGCGGTGGTTTAGGTGGAGGACTTCCGGAACTCGGAGTCAAACGTCCGCTTCTTACTCTGGTATTAAATTTACTCATTGCCATGGCAGGGATTGCGGCCCTCATGGCGATTGAGGTGCGGGAGTTACCCGATGTTGATCGCCCATTGGTGACCGTCCGGGCGCAGCTCCCCGGGGCATCGCCAGAAACAATGGATGCCGAAGTAACTCGACTCTTAGAGGGTGCTGTGGCGCGAGTCACGGGCGTGCAGGAAATCAACTCCTCCAGCGAAGAAAACAATACGCGTATCTGGATCGAATTTCGCCCGGGCACCAGCGTCGATAAAGCAGCTTCAGATGTGCGAGAAGCGGTGAGTCGCATTGAGCGCGAACTCCCCGATGCCATTGAAGCGGTTTCGGTTTTTAAAGCCGATCAACAAGGAGACGAGATCCTCCGAATTGCGGTAACAGGCAACAACCTGAATGAAGAAGCCCTAGCACGGCGTATAGAACAAGATATTGTGCCGCGCTTTATCTCCCTCCCCGGGGTTGCAGATGTTCCTTTATTTGGCGCGCGGGAACGGATTCTTCGAGTCATTCTAGACCCCCTAAGACTCACGAGTTACGGATTAACAGTCACCGACGTGGCAAATGTACTTCGAGGGGCACCACTGGATGTGCCCGCGGGTAGCTTCCGAGCCGGCGAACAGCAGCTTTTAGTTCGCGCTGACGCTGCCGTCACTCGAGAGCAAGATATCGAGTCTCTGGTGATACGCAATGGCATTCGGGTGGGCGATGTAGCCCGTGTGACATTCTCTCCAGCAGATGCCAACAGTATTGTGCGCCTCAACGGCGAACGAGTTGTAGGTATTGGTATTGTCAGGCAGGCGGGATCAAACACGATAGAAATTTCTGACGGAGTTAAAGCAGCCATAGATGCCATCAATGCTGGCTCTGAAGACCTCTCACTTTCTATCATTTCTGATAACGCTGTCTTCATCCGCGGTGCTGTTAAAGAGGTGTTGTTCACCCTGGGGATTGCTGTGTTGGTGGTCATCGCTACCATCAGGCTGTTTTCGGGTTCGATGCGGCTTACCTTGATTCCCGCCATTGCCATACCAATTTCATTGCTGGGTACGATGGCCGCCTGCTGGCTGCTAGGTTTTTCTATTAACATTCTCACCCTGCTCGCCTTGGTGTTGGCGACAGGGCTAATCGTCGATGATGCCATTGTGGTTCTCGAGAGTGTGCAGCGGAGACGCGCTGCCGGTGAACCTTCGAGCGTTGCCGCGGTAGTTGGCACCCGCCGTGTCTTCTTTGCAGTGATTGCGACCACGGCCGTACTCGTAGCGGTCTTTATTCCTATTGCCTTTTTGCCTGGAACGGCAGGTCGATTATTTCGCGAGTTTGGCTTGATGCTCGCTATTGCAGTTGCGGTCTCCTCTTTTGTGGCCTTGAGTTTAGTGCCCGCCGCTATGGCAAAACTTGCCGCGCATAATCCGCGCTCCCGCCGAGCTGACGCACTGGGAGCAGTCCTAGGCGGGTTTTATGATCGAAGCTTGAGCCATGTGTTGCGTTGGCCGCTCATCGCACTGTTTGTTTGTATGGGAGCTGCCAGCGCCGCCGGCGCCTTATATTGGCAGCTCGATCGAGAGTTACTCCCTTCGGAGGACCGCGGCACGCTGAATATTTTTTCCAGAGGGCCCGATGGTGTTGGCTTGGCATACGTTGAACGCCAGGGCGATCAATTAGAAAATATTTTGGTACCCCTTATCGACAATGGTGAAATCGCGAGCCTCTACACCGTAATTGGCCGGTGGGATCCTAATATCGTTTTCATCAATGCCAGACTGGTGCCCTGGGATCAGCGAGAACGCACTCAACAGGAAATTGCCGCCGAACTTAAACCTTTATTTGCCGATATCCCCGGCATGACAACACGAATTTTTAGCGGTAACTCGCTCAATATTCGCGGCGCTTCTACCGGAGGTATTAGCCTCGCGCTGCTGGGGACTGATTACGACAGTTTGTTTGCCTCGGCGAGAACCTACAGCGACGCCATTCGTGAGCAGCTCGATAGCGTCAGCAGGCCGAGAGTGAGCTACGACCCGTCGCAGCCCCAACTCTCGGTGCAAATAGACCGTGAACGTGCTTCTGATTTAAATGTGTCACTTGACGATGTTGCTCAAACTCTGCGAGTTATGGTCGATGGCTTTCGGGTCGTCGATCTTAATGTCGATGATCAAACCGTACCCATTGTGCTTGAGGCCGGCGCCGAAAAAATCAATGATCCTAGTGACTTGGTTAACTTGTATATCCGCACTGACGGTAATGCCGTTATTCCACTGTCTAGTGTCGTAACCCTCGCCGAACGCGGTGTCGCCGGTCAGCTAGATCGACGTGTACAACGGCGCGCCATCGAAATTGACGTTGAGGTGCAACCCGGCGTTGCCCTACAAACGGCTATTGATGATCTGATGACGCTTGCAACAAAGGTACTCCCTGCCGATGTCTCGATAATTACCCGCGGTGAAGCTGCAGCTCTCGATGAGGCCACCCGAGACACGCTGATGAGCTATGGTTTTGCGCTACTGGTGGTCTTTTTAGTACTGGTTGCACAGTTTGAAAGTGTCACATCAGCTGTGGTCATTATGACCATCGTGCCCTTCGGACTCGCCGCTGCTATTTTCGCACTGTTTATGACGGGCACCTCCCTCAACATTTACTCTCAAGTTGGGTTAGTGATGCTTATTGGCTTGATCGCGAAAAACGGCATTTTACTCGTCGAGTTCGCTGATCAGCTGCGGGATGAAGGCCTTTCAGTTCGAGAAGCGATCACAGAGGCCGCCCACACCCGACTACGCCCTATCGCCATGACCCTGGTCTCAACGATTGTGGGGGCGCTGCCCTTAATATTAGCCTCGGGCCCTGGATCAGAAGCCCGAGAGGCCGTGGGCTGGGTGGTTTTTGGCGGACTAGGCTTGGCGGCGATTTTTACGCTCTACCTGACACCGGTGGTGTATTTAGGCATTGCTCGGCTTGCAAAGCCTCGGGGCACCGCAAAGAAGCGATTGGAATCAGAGCTGGCCAGTTTAAACAGCTAGCGGCCACACTGGCCGCTCTCATAACAGGCATGAGAAACCGATACAGCGCACCGATAAAACGGCATCCGACTCATAATCGATTGGTCGTAGGTTCAAGTCCTATTTTTTGAAATGCCCTTGGGCGACAGAGCTTTGATTCCTGCCGCCAACATCGCAGGATTTGCGAACAGTACTGATGATTCGTGCCAAATCAGTCGCCAAGTAGCAAAAAGCGACAACGATGACCGATGTGGTTTACACCGCCGCACTCGTTTTAATACTTTGGTGCTTCCACGATTTATGGCTGCTGAGGACTTTCGAGGGCGCTGGGCCTCAAATGAACAACTCACCACAGAAAAAATAATGGGAGAACCCACGATGTCAGATTCCAATATCGAAAAAGTCGCCATGATCGGCGCCGGCACGCTAGGTGGACAGATCGCTTGGCACAGCGCGTATATGGGTAAGCAGGTAACGGTCTACGATATTTCGGCTGAGGGTCTCAAAAAATGTCAGACCGCGCAGGCGGGCTACGCCGCTATTTACTCAACTGATCTTAATGCCAGCGACGACGATATCGAGGCAACGCGCGCGCGGCTGACTTTCACCACGGACCTCGTCGAAGCCGTAAACACTGTCGATCTCGTGATCGAGGCAGTGCCTGAGGTGCCCGACATCAAAATCGATATCTACAAAAAACTTGCTGCCATCATGCCGGAAGAGGCGATCCTCGCAACAAACTCATCCACGCTGCTGCCATCCATGTTCTCTGCTGAAACGGGTCGGCCGGATCGATTTGCTGCACTGCACTTTGCCAACATGATCTGGGCTTTGAACATTGCTGAAATCATGGGTGCGCCAGAGACCTCAGACGATACGCTGACCCGACTGACCGCTTACGCCGTTGAAATCGGTATGGTCCCGATACCGATCTCCAAAGAGCAAAATGGCTATGTGTGTAATAGCTTATTGGTGCCCTTGCTTCAAGCGGCCCAATCCCTCGTTACCAAAGGTGTAGCTGATCACGAAACGGTTGACCGGACGTACATGATTATGAATCGCGGCTGCACCATGGGGCCCTGTGGAATGATGGATATGGTCGGAATGGGCACCCTGCGCGAGATCTTCAACTACTGGGGAACGCAACTGGATGATCAGGATATGCTTACCAATGCTGAATATGTAAAAGAACATTTTCTCGACACGGGGCGCACGGGTTTGCTCGCGGGTAAAGGTTATTATGAGTACCCCAACCCCACCTTCCAACAAGCTGATTTTTTGGACACCCCGGAGAAGTCTGCGGTGCCCGCTTTGGCAGCAAAAGCCAAATTAACCTAAAAAATGCAGCGAAATGAGCAGACGGTGTGTACTCTCAACAGGGCGTTTATATTTCCTTTACCTAAATCGACCTATGCTGTGTATTGGTCTTGCCATGACTTTAAGAGTGATCTGTTATCCATATCCCAAGGATGGAAATCTTGCTGGAAAAACGCTTTATAGGCAGGGATATGAGCTCTGATAAAACCGTCTTTTGAAAATAAAAATTTAGAGAAACTTTTAAAGGTTTTCCACTTCCAAAGTTGCTTATCATGATGCAGCATTTTGGCGGCCACCGAAAACGTATCTTTGAACAGAACGAACACTGTGAGGCGCATCACTCTCGCCCGCATTTCATAACTGCCGCCAATTTGATTGTAGATATCGAATGCAACAGATTTGTGCTCAAGCTCTTCAAGCGAATGCCACTGCCAAAGCTCAGCTATAGGTTGGGGCATACTTTTTATTAAACGCCCTTCTAGAAGATTTTGGCCAAAGGTGGCAGTGAAATGCTCTGCTGACACAGTTGCAGCCAGATTGACACGAGGAGTGAACCGTGGATTCTTTTTTGTACTTTTAAGTCGGTTCAGAAAAACCCTCTCCAGCGTAGCTAAATCATAGCCTCGTTTTTGGCATAGCAGCCTATTATATTTTCGATGCTCTCGGCTGTGTATAGCCTCTTGCTGGTAAAAGTCTTTTACTTCGCTGGCTAACTTTGGATCCGTGATGCGGTCTTCGTAAGTTCGAACAGAGTCAATAAAATTTCGCTCGCCTGATGGAAAACTAATGCTCATGGCATTAAAAAACGCAGTTAAAAATGGATCATTATCTGCCCAATCAGTCGCCAGAATCTTGTCCAGCTCAAATGTCATATTTCTAACCTTAATAGCAAGATTATTCGGCATTGTGGATTCTGAGTTTATTGCAGTCATAGCTCTCCCCTGGTTTAGATTGCGTAAACGATATCAACTCAACGCCTGATAAATGGGGATGTTTTCAGTCATTCTTGGGGATATTTTCAGTCAGCTGGGGTAAGATCTCAGACGGTTGAGACAAATTAAACTTGAAGAGTTAGGCCAATGCGGTGACCTACCAACCGATACTTAATCATCTATTCGAACAGCTGCTCATGATATTGGCAGAGCAAGGCGTCTCTTCACATCAGCTTTTTGAGTTGCCCGAGCTCGGCACATTTAAAGGTCAAGAAACGCAAACCATAGAGCGAGCTAAAATTCTTAACCTGCTTCAGGCTGGAGCTGCTCTGACCAATGACCCTACATTGATGATTCGTCTCGGACAAAGAACCGATATAACTAGTCTGGGCACCTTTGGTTTTGCGTTGATGAGTTGCGCTACCCTACAGGAGGCACTCAAGCTTTTACTCCGCTACGAATCCATTATCGGCCCAGGGTTTCCCTTTCAGACCTTGGAGTCAGATGAGGATATTATTCTGCGCATCTATATTGATATAGGCAATCCACTGCAGAAAAGACTCCTTACTGAATTGGCGTTTTCCCAAATAATACGGATTGCCCAAATTCTTACTCATCGTGTAACCAACCAGGGCGAACTTCGCTTCAGTCATGATGATGCGAGCAGCCTGCAGGCCTATAAGGCCATCCTGAGCGTACCCATTAAGTTCAACCAAAGTCATAGTGAATTAGTGATCTCTAAAAGTATCATTAAAGCCAAAATCACTTCTTCTAACCCGGTGGCACACGTGATTTTTCAACAGCAATGTGAGGATTTGTTGCGCGGACTAAACAGGATAGAGAATTTCTCTGCTGCTGTAAGGCGAATCTTAATTCAGGCTGGTGGCAAATTCCCTGATATCAGTCATATCGCTAGAACACTGCATGTGAGTGAGAGCACACTCAGACGTCGTCTCAGAAATGACGGCAATAATTTTCGCATGATATGCGATGAGGTAAGAAATATTTTGGCACGTCAATACCTCGCAGCGACTGAACTCACTGTTGCGGATATCGCCTCGTTATTAAACTACAGCGAACCCGTGAGCTTTCGCCGCGCCTTTGTGCGCTGGAACGGTATGACGCCTAGGGATTATCGTCAACAGAAGGCGACGTGAGAAAAAGCATCCGACTATGGGAACTGACTCATAGATGGGACTCGGTGGGTGTGACCAAGATTTTACCCGCTAGAACACGGGAACAGGCGTCCAGATAAAGTTCAAGGCAACCCAGTCGCCCTGCAGTCGCGCCCTACCCTCATACTCTTTGATGTAACGCACTGACACGTTGAACTGAGGCGTAAACCAGTAAGCCGCCTCCACACCTAAGGCATGCACTTCGCACTTCGCCCTTAGCATTGGGATCCAAGCCCAAATCGGTGATCGTCGGCCTCTTGTCTTTCTCGAGAAGATTTTTACTAACGCGCTAAAAGGTTCCATCACAACGCTCAATTTGGTCCTGCAAGGATCAATCGGCGAGGTTGGTTCGGCCTCAGCTCGATGTTGGATTGGGAAATCTTGTTATGAATCTTCGACTTGCTGAGTTCATGTTGGCCTAACGCTCAACCGAGGTTCGGTATAGGTTCGCATCTCTTCAAATCGGAAATCAGTATCTTTAAAAACTCTTACGAATCTTCCGCTTGAGGGAGACTAACTAGGATCTCCAAGATCCTCATAATCGATTGGTCGTAGGTTCAAGTCCTACTGGGCCCACCATTTTATTGATTTTTATGGCTTTTCTATGCGTGTTACCAAGCGACTGCGGGTCGCCGGGTAGAACTTGCGTGGGACATCGGGGGTTCGACCTTAAATGATTCCGCAAAATCAGTTTAATGAACGCCGGTGTCCCCCGTTAACGATGACGAGTCCTAAGTCGCAGCGTATCCAGAACAATCAACCTTTCAGATTTGTGCTTAGCCCTTCATTTTACGCTTCAGTAAAAGAGACCCGCCTGAACTTCCAGGTTTCGTAGCCGATAGAATGCCGCGCCTCCTTGCCTTTTCTACCCAGCTAACCACCGTACGTTTCGCCACCCCTCTGTCGCTCGCGATAATTTGCGCATAACCCCTACCTACATTGATGTACTGCTGCGCAATTTCTTCCAGAAACTCATCGCTAAGCCGCGCGTTAACTTTTTTTGAAGAATCAAAATCGCCAGGGTAACCGGAGGACGCATACTCGTGCTTGAAGGGGTCAATACCCCGTTCGAGGAGATTAGGCACCGTTCGCGCCACCACATCAATCGGGGTAGCCCAACGAAAAAACACCTGTAGATAGCGGGCATCCAAAAAAGGTTGGCCCTTTATATGGACGTCTGTCAGTTCTGGCTGATCAGAGATGAGATCCACCCGAGCTTCAACAAACCAGGTTACCCCCCCAGTGCCCTCATCGATATTTAGGATATCCAGCACCAACGGCAGTTGTACCACCTGTCCATTCGAAGCGATCCACTTTGAGCGAATGCCCTTGCCGCGTCTCAATCGGGAAGAAACCCCATTAGGCCTGTTTTTAAGCGTGTTACTTCGAGTCATTCCACAACCTTACACATACCAAAAACCTTACACAGTGTACAAAAGCTATCTGCCTACCTAAAATCCTTTATTACTTCCAATAATCAATATCAGGTTTCACTGCTGATTACAGTGGCAATCCCTACAGACCCGGTAATTAAAATGACTACAGCCACTGTTAAGAACGCACTCATCCGCTCGTGTTTGTTCACACTTCTCACTCCGCTATTTTTAATGCTCCCGATTAATTATGCGCAGGCCGCCACCTATACGGTCAGCTCATCGCAATGCGACGGTCCTGGCTCCATAGTGGCAGCAATAAACCAGGCCAATTCGAACCCGGGCACTGACACCATTGAGTTCGCCTCCGGCCTCCAGGTCACCACCATCACTACTGGCGGCTGTGGCCTCCCTCCTAATACCTTCCCGAAAGATCTATTCCTTGGGATTGTCACTGACGATGTAGTCATCAACGGTAATGGCGCCCAGTTGATAGGCGCACCTCGCTGGGTCGACGCTAGTGGCTCTAGCAATATTGTCGGTGCGTGCCCAAGCAACCCGGACTTAGGGGCAAGCATTGTTAGCCAAGCGCCCGGCTTTCTTCGCGTCGAGCCTGGCGTGAGTGTGACTGTCAATGACCTCACTGCACTGGACCTCTCTGCCTACATAAGAATGGAAAGTGGCTCAACGGTTGATCTGAACAATGTAGAGGCCAGACGGATTAATGACTGGTACATGGACTGCCAGAGACAAGCCATTGAAGCCCCCTTCGGCAACGTGACCCTGACAATTACCGATTCATACTTCGAGCAAATACAAAACGCTCAATTAACCGTGGGAAGCCCCGATGGCACGGTATTCAGAGGATCCAATGTGGTCTCAGGTGCTGGTAGCCTTACAGTCACCGGTACGCGCTTTGAGAGCGGCCTTAGCGCGATTCAATGGAGTGGAAACGCCAATATTGAGACCAGCCGCTTTGTAAACACTGGCTGGATAAACGCTTATGGCCCGGGCACGACCAATATCGTCAATTCGGTGTTCCGGGGTTCATCAAAACTCAGCGGCGATATAAATAGCGTCAGGGCAAGTGGTGGTGCCATCGTCAACATTAAGGCCTCATCCCTGAGTTTGCTTGATTCTGCGTGCCCGGCTGCCTGCAAAAGCGGCTTTGGTGCGCTGGTTGCGACCACCGGCGGCGCCATTAATCTGGCGGAGTCTGCGCTTGGTGTAGGCCTGACGGCCGGCCTTGGGGGTTCTTCCGGCGTGATTTTGCGCACCGCCGGCGGGACGATTACCGCTGATGTCAGCAGCTGGATACAGCCAACCCAACTACAACCGGCCGCCGACCTGAAGGCCATTACAGGCCAGCCGTTGCTTTTGACCGATGTGCCCGGCCTGCCGACCATTGCCGATGGTGCCTTGTCTTTCTTTACCTTTCCCAACGCACTAACTCCGTTGTTCGGAACCGCCGGTAACCCTGGCGTACTCATCGATGTCATCGCTGACGCCGGCGCAGGTGGTGCGAATGAACTGATCAGCCCCATTGATGGCTCCACGATTACGGTAGATGCTTTGGGTAACCCCAGAGTCGATGGCAACGGCAGACGTAACATTGGGGGCGTGCAACTAATACTTGCGCCCTACCTTAACGTGGTCAATACCGGTGATGGCACCGTGGACCTGTCCTGGAGCAAGCCACTGGATCCAAATTCCGGTGCGATCAGTGGGTACGATCTTTGTTATGGCAGCGGCACTCTTCCGGATCCGTCCCTGACCACCTGTGTCGGCGGCACAGTGATGACTGTGAATGGTCCCGACACTCTAAGCACTCAGGTTAACGGCCTGACCAATGGCACGACCTACTGGTTCCAAGTGCGCGGTGTCAATCCTGCCGCTGGGCCATGGAGCAATCAGGTCACTGCAGTACCTGCCGGCGTTCCTGACGCTCCCGTTGTGAGCGCGACTCCGGCAGCTGGGTCTGTGCAGCTAAGCTGGACAATACCAAACGAGCAGGGCTCTGCTCTTACGGGCTATGTGGTTGAATACAGGCCCGCAGGCACCGCCACCTGGCTGTTGACGTCCTTCACTGGTCTGGGTAACGCCTTTACCGTAGGTGGTTTGATTGATCTGACCAGCTATGAATTCTCAGTTATCGCAACCAACGCTATTGGTTCAAGTAACCGCGGTCAGGTTACGGCCACCCCAAGGCCTGCACCATACGTTGCTTACGCGAATGTAACCGGGTTTGAAAACAATGCTCTGACGATTTTGCCCACCTTTGCGAACGTCATTGGCACGCCTGCCTATAGCCTGGTCAGTGGCTCGCTACCGCCGGGCATGACGCTGTCGACCACCACGGGCGAAATCACTGGCACCCCGACCACGGCGGGTAGCTATCCACTGACAATCCAACTTGTTGATTCTGCATTCCCGACGCCGGTACAGTCCGCATTCACTGTGGACATTCAACCGAATGCCTCGGCCACGTTGACGGCCAATTACGACAACTATGCAGGGCCTGCCGGGAGTCCTCTGGGCTCACCGCTACGCCCCAATGTAACGGGCAGCACCGGCGCACTCAGCTTCACTCTGTCGGGTGGTGATCCGCTGCCGTCCGGGCTGGTGTTGAACCCCACTACAGGTGAGATTTCCGGCACACCGGATACGGCGACTGGCAGGGTCTTTTCCCTGAACATGAAGATAACTGACTCCTCGGGAACGATTAATGAGCCGTTTAATATCGAAATAACACCCACGCTGTTCTACGCAGCAAGCCAGGGCATTTTGGGCGACGCTTTGACCGTTAATCCCAATACCTCGGCAGCGGCAACGCCGGGTACGTACCAACTAGCAGCCGGTCAGGTGTTACCCGCCGGATTGAATCTGGATTCGGGAACTGGATCGATCACCGGAATCCCGGAGGTGGCGGGACTGTCTACGGTCACTATTGAGTACACAACGAATTTGCAAACTGTGTCTGCTCAGGTACCCATTACCATCAACCCTTATGTTATTGACCTGACGTATCCGCCGATTGCGGGCGAGATCGGACAAGCCGTCACAATACAGCCGAGTGTCACAGGCCTGAAAGGTACTGCCACTTACTCCATAGATAGCGGCAGCCTGCCAGCAGGTCTGACGCTGGACCCAGCGACAGGCGTCATAAGCGGAACTCCAACCGGCTCATCGACAAATGGTGTTGTGGTTATCGCGGTTGCAGATCTCTATGAGTTTGGATCCAGTCAAGCTCTGATAAACCTGACAGCGCCAACAACCAGTGCGCCGCAGTCCATCCCTACATTGCAGTCTTGGGCACTCATCGCCCTGGCATTCCTCATGGCGGGAATTGGGCTGCGACAGGTACGGAGGTATGGGCTGTGACAACCCGCTGGGCCTGCCTCACCGACTTAAATCGCCGCATCCCTCGCTCCCTGACTCACATCGCCACAACAGACCACTCACTCCCAAGCCCTTGCCCCCACAGGCCACCTAAACC
>Ga0257126_1002319_pt1 | contig 12622 bp, 8 predicted proteins | sample SI060_120mmetaG_FD_190151 | JGI IMG/M metagenome (GOLD analysis project Ga0257126, IMG submission 190151) | Marine microbial communities from Saanich Inlet, British Columbia, Canada - SI060_120m | ecosystem: Environmental > Aquatic > Marine > Inlet | place: Canada: British Columbia | collected... | reverse complement strand
TACAAAGGTACAGGCGCTGGTACGTCTGCCTCTGCAGGTTCTGCAACTAACTTTGGTGTTCTGGTCGCAGGCCATGACTCCTCAGTAGCAGTAGCTGACCAAATTGCGAAAACTGAGAGCTTCCGCTCACCAGATACATTCGCAGACATTGTTCGTGGCATGCAGCTCTATGGCCGCAAAATCTTGCGCCCAGAAGGCTTGATCACTGCAAACTACAACTTGGCCTAATGGTTAAGCGGGGGCAGGGCAACTTGCCCCCAACACCCTTCTTTAAGGATCATTCATGCCTAGTACTTACCTAGATTTATGCAACCAGACGCTACGCCGCTTAAATGAAGTAGAAATCGCAGCAGCCGATTTTGCTTCTACACGAGGCGTTCAGGCTCTTGTTAAGGATGCGGTGAAGGCGGCTATTGCACGGGTAAACCAATCTGAGTTTGAATGGCCCTTTAATTCCGCCCAACATCAGCTAACCCTAGCGCAAGGGCAGACAGAATATACATGGCCTGACTTTTTTAAGGTCGCAGATTACAATACATTTCAGATCGCAGCGAACACCTCTTTAAACACCGGGTACAAAACTTTAAAAGTTATTGACCGTGATGTTTGGTACAAAGTTCACCGTGACGAAGATTACAACGCAGGGAACGCAGGGCGAGATGTCCCTGCTTTTGTCTTTGATACGCACGGTAACGGCTTTGGTGTAACCCCTGCGCCTAATGCAGCCTACACACTGACTTTCCGCTACTACATGAATTACACAGACTTAACTGCCTACGATGATTTAACTCGCATACCTGAAAGTTTTGATACGGTTATTGTGGATGGTTCTTTGTACCATTTGTACATGTTTAAAGATAATCTTGAATCTGCCCAAGCAGCCTTCATGGCATTTGAAAAAGGTCTAAAAGATCTACAGACATTATATATAAATAACTTTGAAAATGTTCGAGACACACGAGTGAGGTTTTAATGCCTGATCGTATCGAGAACCTTAAAATTATTTGTAGCGGCGGTCTCAACAGTAACGAAAATCATTTAGACTTATCGGACAATACACCGGGATCTGCTACTAAACTTATAAACTATGAACCCTCGCTGTACGGCGGCTATCGTCGCATTAACGGCTTTAAGTCCTACCACAGCCAATACGGGGAAGTAGACGATGGTAACGGTGTAGCCGAGGGTAAAGTCCTTGGTGTTTTCGTTTACAAAAACGATTACGATAATACTGAGCGTGTCATCGCCTGCCGCAAGGATGTAGGAGCTAATACATACAGCTTCTGGATGCTAAGTCCCTTTTCTGGCTGGTACAAGATGTCAGGCGCTCCCAACCCAAGCACGGCAGATGCCCAGCGCACTGTTAGTAAAGTACGGGCAGCACAGTTCAATTTCGGTAACGGTAATCAGATCATCTTCGTAGATGGTGTTAATACACCTAAGATCTTCAATGGCCAGAACTGGTACGATCTAGCTTTAGCAGGTACAGGAGGTACTACTTCGCCTGGCGGTGATCAGATGGTCGAAGCCCCTACTGTGGTAGATGTTTATGAAAACCATATCTTTATATCGGGGGATACGGAATCTGAAGGCGTTGTAGCCCATTCTGCCCCAAATGATCCCCTAACATGGACCAGTTCTGCGGGTTCAGGGCAAATTACAATCGGAACGGATATTGTTCAGATCAAGCCGTTTCGTGAAAATCTTTTCGTATTTGCTTATAACTCTATTAAAAAGGTTAGTGTTGATGCGTCCGGGAATTTCGTAACCGACAGCGTAACATCAAACGTCGGATGTATAGCACGAGATAGTGTTCTGGAAATCGGCGGTGACCTGATATTCTTAGCTCCTGATGGATTTAGACCTGTTGCAGGTACGAGCCGAATTGGTGACGTTGAGTTAGAAACCATTTCTAAGAATATTCAGGGGGCCATTGTAGACCTCGTAGAAAACTACGACTTATCTACAATGAATGGGGTCGTTGTACGTTCAAAATCTCAGGTGAGGTTTTTCGTAGGTGATGATACTGCATTCACGCAGGACAGCTTGGGTATACTGGGAGGTCTAACTCAATCCGGTACGGTGATTTCATGGGAATTTGGTACAACACTAGGTATCCGTGCATCTTGCTGCACATCCGGTTACATAAACAAGCAAGAGGTTGTTCTGCACGGTGATTACGATGGCTATGTGTATCGTCAAGAGCAAGGTAACAGCTTCAACGGGCAAGACATCGTTAGTATTTACGCAACTCCATATTTAGATTTTGGAGATGCTGGCGCTAGAAAGTCTATTCGCAAGGTAAATACTTTTGTCCGGGCTGAAGGCCCGATGGAGATGAACTTGTCCCTAAGCTATGATTGGGGAGATTATGCAATCTCCAGACCTGCTAACTATACCCAAACGTCCGTAGGTGCCCCGTCCGTGTATGGTGGACGTAATATCGACTATGGCGACAATAACGTACTTTACGGGGGTTCATCAAAACCCGTGATGACCACAGATGTTCAAGGCTCTGGAATGTCGCTCAGAGCTACATTTGTTTCTGTTGGTCAGTACGATCCTTTTTCAATTCAAGGCTTGGTGATTGAATTTACGCCAGCGGGCAGGAGATAATAATGGCAGGCTACACACGCCAATCAGTCGGGGATATCATCAACGGCCTAGAAATTACGGCACCCCCACTTAACGCAGAATTTAACCAGATTACCTCCGCCTTCAATGGCACATCAGGCCACAGCCACGATGGTACAACAGGCCAAGCGCCTAAGATTAATCTTGCTACTTCTGTTAGCGGGTATCTTCCTGCGGCACACGGTGGTTCTGGGGGCAAAAGTAATCTAACAGCTACCAGCAATCCTGTAGTTACAGATGACGTATCTCAGGGATATGCAGTTGGGTCTATGTGGGAAAATACCACAACGGGTCGTGTTTTTATATGCATTGGTAATTTCACAAACGCAGCGGTATGGCGTGAGCTTGTAACTATCATAAGCTCCGACAAGATTGAACCGATCACCCATAACTCTATCGATTTAGGTACGCCTAGCGTCCGTTTTCAAGACATATACCTACAGGGCGGGGTTTCTGCCATTGGTAATATATCTGTTGGCGGCTCTTTAAATTCCACAAGCCTAACTACCACAGGTAATATTGTTGTTGGTACAACGATAGACATAAACGGTGGTACTGTTGATGGCACTGTAATCGGTGGCTCATCAGCACAGGCCATCACAGGTACACTCGTTACAGCTACTACAAACTTTGCTGGAGACCTTTTAGGTAACGTCACCGGAAACCTTACAGGTAATTCGGCAGGTACTCATACCGGCGATGTAATAGGTGACGTAACAGGTAACGTAACAGCATCGTCTGGCACATCCAGTTTCGACAGTATTACGGTCAACGGCACTCTGAACATGAATGCTGGGACTTCGGCTACTATTGAGAATCTATCTGCACCCGTTAATGCGAATGATGCTGCCCGTAAGATAGACGTAGATAATGCTATTGCAGGCTTATTAGATAGCGCCCCTGATAGCTTAAATACTCTTAACGAACTTGCTGCAGCCCTAGCTGATGATGATGATGCGTTTAATACGCTAAACACGGCTATTGGTACTAAGCTGCCTAAATCTGGCGGCACCATGAGCGGTGCTATTGCAATGGGTGCAAACAAGGTCACAGGATTGGGTGATCCAACTGCTAACCAAGATGCAGCCACCAAAGTTTATACAGACACGCAACGGGATACTCGTTTGCCTTTAGCTGGCGGTACGATGACGGGTGCTGTTTCTATGGGCGGCAATAAGATTACTGCTACATACACGCCCAGCGCCAATACTGATCTTACCACTAAAACTTATGTTGATGGCATTTTAGGTTCTGCTACGGCGGCATCTGTTTCGGCAGCGGCGGCTGCAACTAGCGAGTCTAATTCTGCTACATCTGCGAGTTCTGCGTCCAGTTCTGCGTCAGCGGCTTTAGCTAGTCAGAACGCAGCGGCGGCTTCATACGATAGCTTTGATGATCGTTATTTGGGGGCTAAGTCTTCTGCTCCTACTGTCGATAATGACGGTAACAGCCTGCTTACTGGTGCGCTCTACTGGAATTCAACTAGCAACAACCTGTTTATCTGGGCGGGTAGTTCGTGGAACTCCGCAGCTTTTGACGTTGGTACAGCACTTTTTGATGCAGACATTGGTTCAACAGTTCAGGCGTATAGTGCCAATCTAGCAGGTATTAATCAGGGTCTTGCGACTACGGACAGCCCAACCTTTGTTACGGTTAACGCCACATCAGCAGACATTGGAGGTTGGACGATTACGGAGTCTGGCGGTTCTTTGTATTTCGCTACAAGCGGAACAAACAAGATGAAGCTAGACGCAAGCGGCAACCTTGATGTTGTCGGTTCAGTCAACTCCAACGCAACAATCACCTAGTAAGGATACGAAGATGGCGATTAAAGTAAGCAACACAGAAGTTGTAAGCAACACCCGTGAATTAAAGAATATTACCGCTGTGGATGACGGTACAGTTTCTGTTCTTAACACTGCGTTAAGCGAAGTGCTTAGTACAGATCCAACTAGAGGCACACTAACCAAGTCTTTTGCTTCTGGTGAAACAGCAAGCATTGCTCTGTCGTCTGCCTTGTCGCCAGCGCCTGTTGTTTCTGTTACTAAAGAAGTGCCGCAAACTGGTATCAACAGCAAAGGTAACTGGGACGTAAATTCTACAGCCAGCAACTACGATATTGTAGATTATGCACCAAGCACTTCTTTGACTTTAACACAAAACCTAAGCCTTACAGGGATAGTTCTTTCCAATAACCAACTATCTCAAACTAATTCGGTATCAGACTTCGCATTTAATGATGATGATTCCAAGATTTTCATGGCAGAATATAGTGGCAATGGATCAACTCGCCAGATCATAGGACGTACCGCTCTAAATAACTATGGTGTGCCGTATGGTGGGACGGTAGATAGTATACAGTTCAACAGTGGCGGTCTATCCGATTTCCCAAAAGCGTTCCAATTCAGTCCAGACGGTTTAAAGCTGATTGTCTTAGGAAACTCTGATAACATCTATCGGTTTGACTTAGACACAGCATATGATCTTTCTAGTTATACCCTAGAAACAGACAACAAGCCCCTTCCAAATTATCCAGATAGTAGTGCCGAGGGTATGGCTATTGACCCGTCTGGTACTATTATTTACGTTGCAGACAGGATAACCGAAACTTTTTATCGGTACGACCTAACCACCCCTTGGGACTTAGATACTATGTCCCTAAATGCAAAAACCTACACGTTTACACAAGATACCTTTATACAAGGTTTTAAGGTTTCTCCTGACGGTAAGGAGTTGCTAGTCTTAACTAACGGTCTTGATCGAGTTTATCGTATGCTTTTAGGTACAGCGTGGGATATATCTTCAACATCACCGGTTTCATATAATCAGTATTACGACTTTACCACCTATGGCGATAACCCATCAGGTTTGGGGTTAAGTTCTGATTTCACCAAGCTTGTAATCCACATGGACAGCGATAGTGAGAACGCACTGTTTGATTTACCTAATGCTTATAGCTACCTCGATCTTGGCACAGGTACTTTTAGTGCCGACGACGTAGCTAAGATAATAGAGGTGAACAATGGTAAACTTCTTCTTACGGGTGCAAATGGTACATACGATGTCTTGTCTGATGTGGATGACACAAGCACAGCAGCGTCTGGGGAATGGACACTAAGGGGACTTGAAGTAGATTCTTCTGCTGGCGTCAAAATTCCAACGTCTCTACCTAAAATATCTATTGATGGTAAAACAAGTAACTATCAAGCCCATACCTTTGACGATCCTTACTTTGGTAATACAACTACTCCTCCATTTATATCTCCTGATGGTGAGTACTTTCTTTGGCCGGATCCCACTGATGACGTTATTCAAGTATTCCGTCTCGCCAAAGCGAATGAGATCAGCGCAAATGGTGCTGTTTGGTTAAGTTCTTGGGACATTGGCACCTATGTAACAGACGCTAGGGGTGTGTACGTCAGCCCTGATGCAACTACTATGTTTGTTTCAGATTCAACGTCTAACAGAATTTACGAATATACTTTATCTAATGGTTATGATACCCGTGGCACCCCTACTTATGTAAGAAACATAAGTATTTCTGCAAGTATAGCTAGGGGATTGACTGTAGGGAACGATGGCACACGAATGTATGTCGTTGATGATGGTGCCAACACTATCAGACAGGTTAACCTTATCAACCCTTATAGTCTTAGTACAACCAGCACTGTATATAACTTCAGTGTAGCTGGTCAAACAGCTAGTCCCAGATGTGTACAGTTTTCTGACGATGGAACTCAAATGTTTGTTGGAGATGGTGCTGATGTTGACGTTATCCAAGAGTACCGTTTGGTAACGCCGTGGGAACTAAGTAGCGCAAGTTTCTACAAAGAGCATAGTATAGGGAATCCTATGCCCCGTGCCGATTTTTTTACTTTTGCTGCAAACTTTAATAAAATCTATGCGGGTATTGACAACTTAATATATAGCGTAGACCTCAATAGTAACTTAGCTAGAGCAGGCATATATGAACCTGCTATTACTAACTCTGGAGGTAGTATAGATACTCAGTATTGGTTAGACATAAATGATATGTCTGCCGATGAGACCAAGAATGCTGGTGATGTATTCTACGCTATTTCTACGGATGGTAAGACAACTTGGTCTGTTATTGATAATGCAAATGGTGTTCGTAACATTGTAAGGAACAACAGCGGTACATGGCAATACAACTCTGCTGAAGGTTTATCTGTTACAGATGCCTATGACTTGCGTGAAATTACGGGTGTTTTAGGTACTGTAAAAACTACATCAAGTAGCGGTGCAAACTTAAATTTAGAAACACCAGCTTGCATTTCTGAAGATGGTATGCACGTTTATTACTACGTCAGTAACCAAGTGTATCAGTTTGACCTTACAGATGCTTGGGACTTAACCACCGCTAGTTACTCATTTGTTACTACAAAACCCGTTGGTGGTTCTTCGGCCACGGGCGGTCTTCTAGCCGTAGTTGATGGCGGTACAAGGTTGTTTACGGACGATAACAATGGTCGACTTAATGAATACTCCATGAGTACCCCGTATGATTCAAGTACGATGTCCTTTGTTGCGGTCCATACCCTAATCGGAGAAATATCACGCCCACGGGGGCTGTATTTCAAACCTGATGGGACGCAAGTATTCTTGTTTGATGATTCTTCATATGGCTTGGTTTCATATCCACTATCAACACCCTTTGATATAAGTACAAGAGGCACAAGAGTCAGCACAACAACCATAACAAACAATGATGGTGGGTGGATAAGCAATGACGGACTATCTGTAATCTATGTCTCATCCGGCACTATATATAAAAGAGCCCTGTCAACTGCATGGGATGTCTCCACTATAGGAAGTTCTTACGAATGGGACGTAAATCATACTGACTCACTGCCGCAAACAGTTTTTAGGTATACCAATTTAATGTTTAGTCCTGAAGGGGATAAAGTATTCCTTTCGACCTATTACCAAAGAGGTCTTATGGGGTTTGAAGTAGGTACGGCAACTAAATACACAACCTCTGAAACTTGGACTAATACAACTATAAACTCAGAAGTAGAGGCACTTAAAGAAGCATTAGCGGAATCAGAAGCAAACAGAATGAACAAGGCGCAACTGGGAGCAGTAACCGACGCTAACTTATTTACTCTTGGGGACAGTTTAGATTTGGCTATCATGCCTTACCTACCTTATGCAGGTGCAACGCCAACTTCAGACGGTATTTCTATTTCTTATGATGCTGAAAGTATTATCCAAGGGGCTGTCCTAGGAACTGACTACGACTACGATTTCCCCGATAGCACGACAGTCAGGGTAACATCTAACGCTGCGCAGAACCTCAAAGTACGGGTTGTTTAATAGCACTTGCTATTACACTAACTAAGTGCTAAAATCCTACACAGTAACTCCACTTATTTTAGGCACCTATGGCAGATGAAACCCAAGAGTTTCGGACTGTCCTGCTAACCCCTCAAGAAGTTCTACAAGTATGGCCCTCAATAGAGGCGGGAATAGCCAATGCGCTTTCCCACGGTGTCGGGGAGATGTCAGCATTTGACCTCTTCAAGGCAGCTATCAACGGCACAGTATTTATCTGGGTCGCTTTGGGTCGGGATAGCAGGATAGTTCACACAGCTACACTAAGATTTCTGGTTCAGGGTTCTGTTAAGACCTGCCAGATTATTACACTGCACGAAGACGGTGTTTCACTCAAGCAGGTCGAAGCAGATCATAGATTGTTTGAGGACTTTGCCAAAAAGAACGGCTGTTCGCATCTTCAAGTATGGGGCCGCAAGGGCTGGCAACGCCGCCTACAGACGTTCAGTTCTAGGCAGGGCAACAAATATAAAACTCAATATTATGTATTCGACATGGAGATCTAGATGAAACTCTTTAATCCTTTTATGCCTTACAAGCATTTACACCCAAGGGCGTCTGGCCTGATTACCTATAAGGGTGGTGGTGGTGGTGCTTCCGTAGCGGAAGTAGACGCAAGTGTTGCAGGAGGTGTTACAAACGTAAACGCCAATACAGATGCTGGATTTGCCGATGCAAAGACTTATGGTCAGGGACAGTTTGACGCTCTAGGGGGGAAGGTTTCTGATGTAGGAACTGACGTTGGTAGCATAGGCTCCAATGTGACAGGCGGATTTGATAGCCTGAATACATATCTTAGTGATCAGTTTGGTAAAAGTGCTACAGACCGAGTTAATCAGGCGAGTGCAACCCGCAAATTAGTACAAGATGTTGATGGTCGTAACCAAGCCAGCTTCGGTGAGCTAGGGCAAAATCTGAATACAATAGGTGGCGATGTCACTCAAGGTTTTGCTGATCAAACCACACGTTTTAATACGCTAGACCAATCTGTAGGTGACGTTCAATCTACTGCAGATAACATCCAAACTGATGTAGGTTCTGTGCAAACTGCAGTGGATAGTGGCGCAATAGCCAACCAAAAAGCGTTTGGTACGGCTGCAACGAATTTAGATACGTTAGCTAAAGATACTACCAAAGCATTCACGGACGCTCAAACAAACCGCACGACTAATCAAGGCGTTCTTGCAGGAAATCAACAAACGCTTAATGCGGATCTTACAAGTCTTTCCGATAACCAAGACACTTATTATGATGATGTGTCAGGCTCTCTAACTGAAGTAGTCGGGAATCAAGATACCTTCAAAACTAACTTTGATGACTATGTGGCAAGGTATGGTACCGATACCGAATCCAATGCGGAAACAATTGGGAGGCTTGAAACAGGCCTTGGTGACTTTGCAGATGAGGTCCGTGGTGGTCTTGGTTCGCTAAAAGACACTACCTCCAATGATGACGTTATTTCTGCCGTAGATAGTGTTGTAGGCACAGTCGAAGGCGGCTTTACGGACCAAGCAGGCACTATTGCAAGTGGCTTTACTAACCAAGCAACTCAAGCCGGTACTAATAGCCTTGCTCTTTTAGATGCTATCGGTGTTGCTGGAGATAACACCGCTGTAACAGGGCTGCTTACTACTCTGGGTCAAAATGTAGGTAACCTTAGTACAACCTTCTTGGAAGAGTTTGGTAGTCTAGGTTCTGCATTCACTTCTACAGGTGATCTAATTAAAGACTCTGTTGCCGCCAATGGTGACGTTATTCAGCGTTCTCTAGACGCTCAAGGAAACGTCATTGAAAGCCGCTTTGACGCACAAGGTACGCTAATCGGTACGACAGAAACTAATATCAACGCTGCAATTGCGGCAGCACAAGCTGAACTTGGTACGGGTCAACAGGGGCTAATGTCCGAAATGGGTGCTGCGCAAGATACCCAGTTTGACGCTATGGCTACACAGATCGCTGAGGGTTTTGATAATCAAACAGGCCAAATGGATACTCAAGTATCCAACCTTGCAGGTCTGGCGTCACAGATGACTGAACTGGATATGGGTATGCGCCAAGAGTTCTTCCAAATGGAAGGAGCCTTTGACGATACGGGCGCTCTTATTAGCCAAGAGGTCACTGATACGGGTGAAACAATCCGCCGAAACATTGACCAAAACGGCAACCTGATGATCCAGAAGTTTGACCAACAAGGTCAGTTTATCGGCAATAAAGTATTTAATATCAACGAAGCCTTAGCCCAACTAGCAGGGCTAGGTACACTTCCCGGTGCCAGTGTATCTATGGGTAATTTGTCTCCTGCACTACAGGCTTCTCCTAACGGACAGACAAACATACCAACGGGAGGATTTATGGCACCCTTTTCAATGACGGTACAATAATGCATCCAAAATCAATCTCTGACCAAGGCCTTAATTTAATCAAAAAGTTTGAAGGCCTGCACAAAGTAGGGACAGACGGTATGGTAGTTCCATATCGCTGCCCCGCCAATATTCTCACCATCGGCTACGGCCACACTAAAGGTGTTAAGAAGAATATGCGTCTTACAAAGCAAGAGGCAGAAGACCTTTTGCGGCAAGACATGAAGATCTACGAGGCCGATGTTAAGCGTCTGGTCGATGTACCTTTAACGCAATACCAGTTCGACGCTCTTGTGTCGTTTGTATTTAACCTTGGTAGTGGTGCCTTTGGTGGCTCTACACTTCTAAAGAAGCTTAATGCAGGTGATTATTCTGCAGTACCGGCACAATTGATGCGCTGGAACAAGGCACGGGTTGGTGGCAAACTTCAGCCTCTTACTGGCCTCACACGCCGCCGTGCGGCAGAGGCAGCGTTGTTCACATTGGACGCACAGCTACCTAGCGATGACGTTGATGTACCAATGGCACAGAAGCCTGCAGCACAAGACAAGAAACCTCTAGGTAAATCTAAGACGATGGCCGGTGTGGGTATTGCTGGTGCAGCTACTGCACTCAACGAAACTGCAGGACAGCTTCAGGGCTTAGTGGCGTATGCCGACAGCCTAAAGACCGTTTTCCTACTCTGTGCAATTGCCGGTATCGCTCTGGCTGCATATGCACGGTGGAAGGATCAAAAGGACGGGGTTGATGTTTAGTATCTTCGGCAAAGTGAAGACTTACATCATAGCCACCTTGGCCCTCGCTCTGCCCATTATTTACGTCTTTGGGCAGATTAAAGGACGGGCGAAAGAGAAGAATAAAGTTCTGACTGATGAACTACAGGCGCAACAAAAGGCGGCTGATTTTTATAAGGCGATGTCTGAAAATGAAAGCGACAATCTTACTGATCGCAAGTCTATCACTGACCGGCTGCGCTCAAACGGTTTATAGAACCCAACTCGAAATCTACTGCCCCCAAATCAAGCAGTATGATGACCGGTTCAATGCCCAATTAGCCAATGAATTAGAGAGCCTTCCTGCCGATGCTACGGCAATAGATGAGGCTGTAAAAAACTACATCTACTTGCGAGATCGTATCCGCAGATGTGAAGAAGAAAAGGATAAGATCTGATGGCTTTTACTTGGGAAGATACCTTCGGCGGCGGCAACAGTTTTACTGAGAGCCTTGCAAATACTTTTACTCCTACCGATGGCGCTTCATATGTTAATGGAACGCTAACGTATGACTCTGGGTCTAACGCAGGTACGGTTGTTCCGACAAACTCTTCAGGGGGATACGGAAGTGATAGTGATGGCAATTCGGTTTATACGGGTAGTGCGAACACCGCAGGAAACGACACTGAGGCCAATGTTACTTCTAGTGGAGTAAACGAAGACTTTGTGCCTAAAGGCGCTGCCCCGTCTGGAATTAATAAGATTTTAGGTTTGGCATCACCTATTGGTGTTATTGGCGCATTAGCAGGGTGGGCTAACGGCACAGACCCTGAAAAAGATCCTAGTCAGGTTGTAGATGGTAGAGTGGTGTATACTCGCCCAGGAAAAGATGGTGAGCCAGATTTTCAATATTCCCATAACTTTTTGGGAATGCAGTATCAGGTAGAAGTGAACGAAACCACGGGGCAGGTACAAGACTTCTTACGCAAAGATGCATCTGGTAAATACCCTGGGGAGGAAGGTTATGATCAATCGTCATCTGGCTATGAAAAAATGGCCCAAGACGCCCGTGAGCGTGGGGATAATGATCAGGCAGACGCTATTCTTCAAGAAGCAGAAGATAACGGTACTGAGGACGATGGTAGTAACTCTACAACGTCAGGGGCAGAAACCATCATTAAGATGGCTGAAGAAGCTGGTATGGCTACCAGCAACGAACAAATACAAGCTATCCTAGATGATCCTGCGGGGTGGCTAAAGGCTAACGGCGCAAGTCTTGTAGATAAGCTGCCTAATCTTGATCCTGAGACTGTAGGAACATTGTTAGACCCTACCAGCGAAAACTACTTACTAGGGGAAAGTCCTGAAGTAGAGGTGGAGCAGACGGGCGAAACAAGCCTTGTAGACAATGTAGATAATCCTGGTGCAGTAACTTATGACGCCAGCACTACAGAAGATTTGCTAGGAACTGACGCAACAACCGTAAATGCAGCCACAGGCGAGATCCGTGATGAAAACCTCGTAGACGCTGCTCAGATTGATATGCAAGGCGCTGCCAC
>Ga0257126_1002314_pt1 | contig 12651 bp, 11 predicted proteins | sample SI060_120mmetaG_FD_190151 | JGI IMG/M metagenome (GOLD analysis project Ga0257126, IMG submission 190151) | Marine microbial communities from Saanich Inlet, British Columbia, Canada - SI060_120m | ecosystem: Environmental > Aquatic > Marine > Inlet | place: Canada: British Columbia | collected... | reverse complement strand
TATTAGCTACCTCTATTATTTCAAAAGAAAATAATTTAAAATCAATTGCTTTTATTAGAGGAGAAGAGACTCTCCCTCTAAATCCAACATTGAAAGTAGCTACTTCTAATGGGATGAAAATATTATATCTTTCTAGAAGTGAATATAGAAATAAACATAATCCAGAATTTCAAAAAAAATTAAAATTAGCATATGATGATTCCTACATAATTAACGAAGGTGGAACTAATTATCTTGCAGTAAAAGGAACGCAGGAAATATTAAACGATAATGACACTCAAAATTATATTTGTTGCCCTGTGGGAACTGGAGGTACAATTTCTGGAATTATTAATAAATCTAAATTTGATCAAAAAGTTATAGGATTTATGTCCTTAAAAAATAAAATTGATATTCAAAAGCAGATATCATTATTTACCAATAAAAAAAATTGGATGTTAAATCATGAGTTTACATTTGGCGGTTATGCAAAATACAATAAAGAATTAGTTAGTTTTATTTTTGATTTTTATAAGAAATATAATATTACATTAGATATAGTTTATAATGGAAAAATGTTTTATGGTATATATGATTTAATTAAAAAAAGAAAAATTATGAATTGTTCGATTCTTTTAATTCATACTGGTGGTTTACAAGGGAATTTAGGTATGAATTATAAATTTGATTTAAACTTACCTACTTATTAATCATAAATTAATTGTTAATTTTATTCAATGAAAGTTTTTTTTAATTTATTCTTTTTTTTTAGCCTTACTTCTTTTTCTCAAACACTTACTAATGACTATATTAATAAATATAAGGATTTAGCTCTTGAAGAGATGAAACTTTATAATATTCCAGTAAGTATTATTTTATCTCAAGGAATTCTGGAGTCTTCAAATGGAGAAAGCATGTTAGCAACTAAGGCAAATAATCATTTTGGAATTAAGTGTCATAGTTCATGGGAAGGAGATCGCGTTTTTCATGATGATGATGAAAAAGGAGAATGCTTTAGAAAATATAGTAATGTTGAAGATTCCTATAGGGATCACTCTTTATTTTTAGCTAACAGCTCTCGCTATTCTTTTCTATTTGAAATTCCTTTAACTAATTACAAGTCATGGGCAAAAGGCTTAAAAAAAGCTGGTTATGCCACTAATCCTAAATATTCTAAACTCTTGATAAATATTATAAAAAGATATAATTTGAATCAGTATGATAAGCTGAATAAGTCTTTTAGAAAATTTTATTTTTCAAGTTCTTATGGATTTCCATATTTATACGGAGTTGGTATTAATTATATTAATGAAAAAAATTATTTAAGTCTTGATTTAAATAGTTCTTATATTTACTTAAATAAGTTGTCTATCTCCTATAATTATAAACTTTTCAATAAAATTTATTTTGGATTAAATACTGGACTTTTGTATTATAACACTAACCAAAAAATTGACTTTGGTATAAAAATTTCTCATTTAGATAATTTGTCTAAGACAAAAAGAAACAAGAAGCAATTGATTAGCTGTGGATTAAATATTGCTTTAGATGATACTTTTGATTCTAATTCTTTTATTTACATACCAACACTTTCTATTTCCTATTTATTCTAGTTGGTAATTGTATAATATCTTTTTTCTTGTTAATAGAATATCAATCTTACTTCCATTTGAAATACTCCTTACGCTACAATTCCCATCATACTTTAAAGGAGTTCCTTTAACTATCTCATTTTCTTTTAGTAAGGTTATGTTGTCATTGGTTTTGACTGCTATATACTCATTAAGTATTTCTATATCTATAATATTGTCTTTAAATGATTTAGAAGTGATTTGATTATAATTTTCATCAAGAACAAATAATTTGTTTTTATTAGAAAATATAAGCTGATTATTTAGCTTGCTAAAAGCAAGTAATGATGTTGAGTCTAAATTATTGATAGCTATTTTGTTAGAAGAGCCATTAAGATTACAAATGAACAATCCATTATTAGTTACTGTTATTAGATCATAGTTATTATCTAAAATAATGTTGTTCTTGTTAAAGAGTGTTTGATCAGATTTAAACTCTATTCTTGATGTGCCGTTTATTGCCAGTAATTCAATTTTATTATCAGAAGATTTAACAATATAGTCTTTGTCTGATTTTTTAAAATGAAATAGTTCTTGATTAATTCTTTCTTTATTTGAATATTTCCATCCTAAAACTTTTTTTCCTTTAATGTTTAAATTAGTAATGGAATTGTCATTACCTAAAACCATTATTCTATATCTTTTACTTTTGTTATAATCAAATAAGGAATGGCCAAAATTGGTCATTTCTTTAATTTTAAGAGGGAATTTTTCAACGTCTCTACCATATCTATCTAGTTGATAGATTTTTTCTCTGGTATTAAAGAGCATTTGGATTTTATTATTTTTAAAAAAATCACCTTGAGAAATATTTCCAATAATTTTATTTTCTATGTTCTTTGTCCAACTAAATTTTTTGTTGTTAGTTATGTAGTAAATTTTATTAGATAAATCTTGTATGACTACAGCATTTTCTTTAAGAGAATGATTATATACAATCTGAGGAGCCATATCTGAGATTGTATCAAGTTGGTAAAACCATTTTTCTTTTATATTTTCCTTGTAGTCTTCATCATAAAATAATGAGAGATTGTTAATTTGATAAGATTTATTATTACTTATTTGATAAGCTAAACCAGTGAAGTTTTCTAGCGAGTCAAGATTAAAGTTTAAATTTAAATTAGATTCAATATTTGAAAATAATCGTCTAGTATTAAAATAAACAAAAACATTAGATTTGTTTAATGTGTTATTTTTAAAATTATTAAAATTAGAATTGTTTTCAAGAGTATTTCCACTTGTGTAGTTATCGATAATAAACTCTAAATTATCTCTAGAATTACTAAAGATAAAGAAATCATTAATTTCAATAAAATAATTTTGATTATTGAAGTTAAATTTTTCACCAAAAATATTTTGGATTAATTTATTGTCATGAATAAAATTAATTTCTTTTTTTAAGTAAATACTTGATTTTTTAGTGTCTATTAATCTTTGAAGTAGACTGCTTGCATGAATTGATTCTTTGGTTTTTATAAAAGAAAATAATATTTCTTCATTTTCAACATTACCACAACTAAAAATACCAGCCTCGCTATCTAAATGATCAACAAATTCTTTGTAATCAAAATTATATTCTGATGTAATTTTTTTTCTATTTTTTTCTGTTTCCCAAATTTGATTTTTATTTTCTTGGTACTTATTGCTATTTGAAAATAGTTTATTTGCATTGTCAAATCCAATAGAAAAAAGATAATTAATATTGTCAGGAATAAATTTGTTTGATTTTAATGAAGTACTTCTTTGAGAATTTAATATGTCAGAAAAGTTTGATAATTTATAATCAATTAAATTATAACCGTTCAAAATAATCTTATTGTTTTTTATTTTCAAATCTGCAGCCACCCAATTGTTTAAGTTTTTTAGTAAAAACATGTTACTATTCTTAATTTTTGGCTGGATACTAATTAAATTATTTAAGTTGTAAATTATGTTGATATCACTAGATTGGTTTAATGTATTGTAGATATTTGTAAATCTACTGTCATTTACAAAATTATATTCGCTTTTTGCTGATTTTATAGCATCTTCTATAATAGTTTTACTAGAGCTAAAACATGCAATATTGTTAACAGATGAGAAATAAATGTTTAAGCTATCATTTATAATTTGAAAGATTGTAGTGTTATCATATTCTGAGCTTGCTAAATTTTTGCTAAATTTTTCAGTGATTTGATTAAATGATGTTTCATCTAGTTCAGAGCTTATAAGAAAATCACTGGAAGATACCCCGTCTTTAAGTAGTGTTATATAAATACTTTTTTCATTAATAAAATTAAAGTTGTTATAGAAATCATTGATTTTTTTTAAATGAATATTTAAATTTTGAGCATTAAATACATTGCTTAGTTTGCCCCAAATTATTTGTTTATTAAACAATCTATATATTTGATTAGGGTTGTTAAATTTTAATATTATTGATGAATGATTTGGTATAACAGATAAGGGGTTATTAGTGCTAACTTTAGCTTTATTGTAAGTGTTGTAGCTAATTGTAATAATTATGCCAACTAAAACGAGAGGAATTAAAACTCTAATAAATTTCATTCTGATTTTTACTAATTAAGATTATCAAAATTAAATATTTAAATCATTAATGAAGTTTGATTGTCAATAAGTTTAAAACTTTTTCTGTGGTACTTTGAAACACCAAAATTCTTTATTGCTATTCTATGTTCTTTTGTTGGATAACCTTTGTTTTTAAACCATTTGTAATTTGGGAATTCATTATGAATTTCTCTCATAAATTTATCTCGATAAGTTTTTGCAATAACAGATGCAGCAGCAATAGCTAAGTACTTACTATCACCTCTTACTATACAATTGTGTGAATGGTTTTTATATTTTTTAAAGTGAGGGCCATCAACTAAAATAACTTCAAAGTTAATTTGAGTTTTTTCTAAAGCTTTGTGCATAGCAAGAATTGAAGCATTTAATATATTGATTTCATCAATTTCTTTTTGATCAACTATACCTATTTCATAAGACAGAGCCTCCGCTAAAATAATTTTGCTTAATTCTTCTCTTTTTTTTAATGATAATTTTTTAGAATCATTTAGATCTGAGTTTTTAAATTTTTTTGGTAAAATTACTGCAGATGCAACAACAGGACCAGAAAGAGAGCCTCGGCCAGCTTCATCACAGCCAATTTCTATTTTGTTGCTAAAACGTTTTAAACTCATTATTTAATAAGGCCCATTTTTGGAGGTTTATTAGACTTGCTCCTCATTTTTTGATTTCTAGCATCTATGTCTTCATTAAGAATCCATTTTCCGTTATTATAATTAAATGCATTAAAAGTGCCTTCTGGAATATAATATTCATACATCCCTTTAAGTTCTTTCTTAATAGGAACAAGTTGGTCAAAAATAATTCTATTATCGTTCTCATTATACTTTAAACTAAATGAAGATTTAGAATCACACTCAAGAACAATTCTTCTTTTTTTAGATTTGTCCTTTATTTTAAAAATAGGTAGTCCAAATTTCACTTTATTTTTGCCAGAAAAATACATTGGTTCGATTATTTTTTTTGTGCTTCTGCCATCATTTCCATCCCACCCAAGCAGAGTATAAAACTTTCTTCCAGATTTCTTGACATATATAATATGATAATACAGTGCTCCATACCAATTTTTGCTATCTAAGTCTTCAAAATCTGGATTTCTAATATTTTCAGAGTTATCTGTTAGTTCAATTATTTCATATTTCTTCTTTTTTTTCTGATGAATTATGCAGAAATAATCATAGGTTCCATTATCTTTTCTTAATATCCAATTAAAGATTCTAAAACTATTATCACCTGGAGATAAAATAGAAATTGTTGTTAGAGAATCAAAAGGATATTTAAAGGATTTGTTGTAGGCGAGAACTTCTTTTAAAATTGGAACAAAGCCATTATTTGCTTCTATTCTTTCTGATTCTGTTTTAGAAAACATAATTTTTTCAGCAATTACTTTTAGAGTGTCCTCATACTCTTTGATAAGACTGAAGCTAACATTTTGTGATGTAAGATTTGTTGCAATTGAAATACAAAAAATTATGAGTAATATCCTATTCATTTTTGGTAAAATGTACTTTGTAAAGTATAGTTTTGTAAAAATAAAGTTTTTATGAATTTAAATGAAAGGATATCTTTATTTTCTTCTCTGGGAAACATTATCGCAGAAAAAGATAATCTAACTATAAATACAAGTTTTGATCGTATAAAAAACTCTAATCCTTGGTTTTCACAAGAAAACGTCTTACTTTCTTTATCTTCTGTAAGTAAAATATTAACAAAAGAAGCGTTAATTGATTGGACCTCAAAGTATGATTTTAAATCTACTTCTAAAAAAAAGGTTTTTATTATTATGGCTGGAAATCTGCCATTAGTTGGTTTTCATGATTTTTTATCTGTCTTAATTTCTGGAAATGTTGCTGTTGTCAAGTTTTCATCCAAAGATAATATTCTTCCAAGAATTTTAATTGAACTAATGATTGCTATTGATATTAGAATAAGTGAATTTATTAATATAGTTGATAATATTATTGATTTAAATATAGATGCTGTAATTGCTACAGGCTCTGATAACTCTTCAAAATACTTTGATTACTATTTTAAAGGCTTTAAATCGATTATTAGGAAGAATAGAAGATCAGTAGCTATATTAGATGGGTCTGAATCTGAGAGTCAGCTAGAATCTCTCGCTGATGATGTTTTTTCATATTATGGATTAGGTTGCAGAAGTGTTTCAAAAATATTTACGCCTGTAGATTATGATTTAAATAAATTATTTAAATCTTTCTTTAAATATAATCCTATTATTAATCATATTAAATATGCAAATAATTATGATTACAATAAAACAATTTATTTAATGAATAAGGAAAAGCTATTAGATAATGGTTTTGTAATTTTAAAAAAAGATCAATCTATTCAATCTCCAGTAGCAACAATATTTTATGAATATTATAATTCAAGGAAGGATTTAAATAATTACATCAATTCAAACAGAAATCTTTTTCAATGTGTAGTTTCCAACACAGATATTCCTTTTGGGCAATCTCAATTTCCTAAATTAACGGATTATGCTGACCAGCAAGATACTATAGAGTTTTTGTTGTCAATTTAATCATCAAATTCAAATGCTCCCATGCTAGGCGGGTTGTTTCTGGTTTTTTCTTCAATATCCAGAAGGAGATTGTTATCCAGAGTTAGTTGATAATTACCTGTAAAAATTGCAGGTGATGAATTATTGAGTTTAAAATCATTATTCAGATGATTAACAAATAAAGGATCAGTATTTTTTATAATATTATTAAAGTTAGAAGTATTGGTGCTAAAATTAGGGTCTATTTTAATTAATGAGTGATTAAAACTGTAATTAAAAATTCCAGACTCTTCTTCTTGAAAACTTATTTCAGTACTAAGTGAACCATAAATAATACAATTTTCAAAAGATACATTATTTAAATCCCGGATTTGAACATTGTCATAGGCATCAACATAATAATTATTGAGAAGTATAGAAGGGGTATTTCTAATGGAGTAATTCCAGTAATTAGCAAATGTACAATGACTAAAAGAGTAATCTCCTCCTATATAGCAAGCAACCGTATACTGACCACATTCACTAACAATAGTGTTATTGGCTTCAATTACAGCTCCCTGTCCTAATATTCCAATCGAAGACATGTTAGAAATTATAGTATTATTGATCTTTACTGTTGGGTTGTTATTAGCAACAGTATCGGCGTGAATTCCTGTAGTCCCATTTTTAATTATGGCATAATTAATTTCGTTATCAAAACTTCCAGGAATAAAACGTATTCTATCCCATTGGCCGGGTAGGTTTGTATACCAAGAATCTAATCTGTCTCCCTGAAAAGTGACTTCATTTCCATATGTGCCATTAACTTTCAATGTTCCACCAGCTTGATCAGAAAAAGGATTTCCAACTAATATTCCTGAATTTTGATGGAAAAAAATATTTGTTCCAGCGTCAATATTAAGTTCAGCATTTGGTTCTACAATAATATAACCATAAATAACATGTGGTTTGTTATTTGTCCATGTTTGATTTGATGCAATTTGATGATAATAAATTTTTGTAGTATCAAGACCATCAATAATTACTCCAAAAGTATTTGGAGTGTGAAAAACAGCATCTTGTCCCCACGCTACAAGCATCACAGATTGAGTTGTATTTCCACTTTCAAAAATTAGAGAGTCAGATAATATGTAAGGTGTTGAATTTGAAGAGGGGTTAATTGTTACTTCAATAAATATGAAAATACTATCGTTCTTTGGTATTAGAATATTATTTTGAGAATTTCCCGGGATTCCATCAATATTCATTCTAAAATTTGCAGCAGAGAGGCCCTTTAGTTTGATATTTGAAGATACATCAAAACTATTATTATTGTAGATTGTAAGAGTTTTAGTAATGCTACCTACAGTGGCAAAAACAGTGTCAAAAGTTATTGTGTCTGACGAGAATTGTAATTTAATATTTGAATTTATCACATCCTCTTCACTACAAGAGAAAAAAATGCAAAATGATAATATGGTAATTATAGCGTATTTCATTTAATTTTCTTAAGTCTATCAATATCTCTTTTAATATCTTTTGCTTTAATGCTTTCTCTTTTGTCAAACGTCTTTTTTCCTTTTGCAAGAGAAATTTCTAGTTTGATTTTTCCTTTTTCAGTTGAGAAAAGTCTAAGTGGAATTAGAGACATTCCTTTCTCTTTAATTTTTGAATCAATTTTATTTAATTCAATTCTATTTAAAAGTAATTTTCTAGCCCTTTTTGGTTCATGGTTGTGATGACCATTATTTGAGTATTCATCAATATGAAGATTTCTAACCCATAACTCATTGTCAATAAATAGACAATAAGCATCAGAAATGTGTGCTTGGTTGTTACGAATTGATTTTATTTCCGTTCCAACAAGAACAATACCAGCAACAAACTTATCGATAAGTTGATATGAGAAAGACGCTTTACGATTCTTAATATTTATACTATTACCACTCATAGTACAAATATAGGCTTTTGTAGAAAGATATTATCCTAAAGAAACATCTAGTATCATCATGACAATAAAGCCTAGAATTAAGCCAATACTTGCCAGATCGACATTGCCTCCTCTCTGACTCTCAGGGATTACTTCTTCTATTACAATAAAAATCATTGCGCCTGCAGCAAAAGAAAGTGCATAAGGAAGAATTGGATATACAGATATTACAATAGCAGCACCTATAACAGCAAATATTGGTTCAACTATTGCAGATAGTTGACCCCATTGCCAAGATTTGAATTTTGATAACCCTTGTCTTCTTAGCGGCATAGATACTGCAAATCCTTCTGGTGCGTTTTGTAGTCCCATACCTATTGCTAAAGCAATTGCACCTCCCATTTCCATCCCAATGTCCATTCCAGATGCTAGAGCGCCAAAAGCGACTCCAACAGCTAATCCTTCAGGAATGTTATGTAAGGCAATTGCTAGAACCAGTAGCTCTGTCTTTTTTAAATCAGTTTTTGGTCCTTCAGCATTTTCTACAGATTCAAATAAATGTAAGTGTGGTATCTTTTTGTCTAAGTAATAAAGAAATAGTGCACCTAATAAAAATCCTACAGCTGGTGCAAACCAGATAGGAAAAGATGTAATTCCTAATTCTTGTTGTTTTTCAACAGTTGCAATGGCTGGTGAGAGTAAAGACCAAAAACTTGCAGCAATCATTACACCTCCAGTGAATCCAAGACACATATCTAAAAACTTTCTATTACTAGAGTTAAAAAAGAATACTAGGCTAGCTCCAATAGCAGTTAAAATCCAAGTAAATAGCCCTCCAATTAATGCTTGAATAATTGGCGATTGCTGTATAAACCATTTATATAATTCAAATTCTTCCATTTTAGTTAATTTTAATTAATATATTTTCTGCTATTTCTTTACTTATATGTTCTGTTCTAGAATCGTATTTGATTTTCATGGATTGATCAAATTTAATTTGCTCTAATACTCTTACTCTAGTTCCAATACTGATTTTTAATTTTGTTAAGTGATCAAGAAAATCTTTATTGTCTAATGATACTCCCATAATTATACCTTTTTCATTAATATCCATTTCGAAAATTGAAATTCTTTCTTGAAAATTAAAAACACCATTTTTTGTTGGTATAGGATCTCCATGAGGATCAAATTTTGGATAGTTTAAAAAATGATCTAATTTATCAGTTAATTTGTTTGATTTAATATGTTCAAGTTGTTCAGCAACATCATGAACTTCGCTCCAGCTAAAATCAAGTTTGTTAACTAAAAAAGTTTCCCATAATCTATGTTTTCTTATGATTTTAATTGCATTATCTTCGCCTTTACTACTAAGTCTTACTCCATTGTATTTTTCATATATAACCAATTTTTTCTCTTGAAGTTTTTTTATCATTTCCGTAACTGAGGCAGGGGAGGTGTCAAGTAAATTTGCTATATCATTTGTAGAAACATTTTTTTTAGTCTGTATGTGAACAGAAAAGATGGCTTTTAAGTAGTTTTCTTCAGAACGTGTAATCATTATGCAAATATAAAAATAATTTAAGGTTATTTAATATTTTTTTTAGGAATGCCTAAAATTAAATATTTATAAATATTGTTATTTTAAATAAACATTTTTTATTAAAAATTTCTATTTATTTTTGAAAATAAAATAAACAAAAAAAATAATCATATAAATTACTGATATTCAGCTTTATACGTATTTTATATAAAGTTTATTAAATGTGTATTATAAAAGAAAAACTAATTTTATATTAATTTACAAGATGATTTATTAATATTGTTGTTTACAAATGAAAACATTAATTTTATGAATAAAAGATTTAAAATATGGCTTGATTCTGTAAATTTAAATGCTAATTCATTTTCAAAATTGGTTAATTTAAATAGATCAACAGTATCACATATTATTTCAGGAAGAAATAAGCCAAGTATTGATGTTTTAGAAAAAATTCTTGCTATTTATCCAGATCTAAATATAAATTGGCTAATAACTGGATTTGGTTCCATTAATATTAAAACAGAAAATATTAATAAGAATGTTAATAAAGTAGTTGTTTTTTACGAAGATTCTTCATATCAAGAGTTAGTAAATTAATTTCAATCTTGTATTTTTGATAAAAAAATAAAAATGCTATTACTAGTAAATGAAGTATCTAATGATATAGTTATAATATTATTACTTCTTTTCTTAGTTTTATTTCTCTTTTACATTCTTAGTTACAGGTTTTTAAGGTATTTTTTATTTTTATTTGATCCTGAAAAAATCCATAAAATAAGTTTTGTTTTTCTTAAATTATTATTTTCGATACCATCACCATTATCATTTTGGAAACATTTTTTTACTTTAAAAAATAAATCATTAGAAAAGACTGTCTTTGGCTTAAATTTTGATAATCCTGTTGGATTAGCCGCAGGTTTTGATAAAGATGCTGAGATTTTTGATGGATTAGATACTTTTGGTTTTGGGTTTGTAGAAATTGGAACTGTTACTCCACTTCCTCAAGATGGAAATCCTAAGCCAAGGCTGTTTAGATTAAAGAAAGATAATGCTGTTATAAATAGAATGGGATTCAATAATGATGGTGTTGAAGCTGTTATATCTAGACTAAGAAGGAAGAAATCAAATATTATTATTGGTGGTAACATTGGTAAGAATAAGTTAACACCAAATGAAAAGGCTATCAATGATTATGAGATATGCTTTGAGAAATTATTTAATTATGTAGATTATTTTGTTGTTAATGTCAGTTCTCCAAATACACCTGGACTTAGAGAGCTTCAGGACAAAGAGCCGTTAACAAAACTTTTAAAAAGATTACAAGAAATAAATAGAGATAAATCTAAACCGAAACCTATACTTTTAAAAATTGCTCCAGATTTAACAAATTCTCAATTAGATGACATAATACAAATAATTGATGAAACTGGCTTAGAAGGCGTTGTAGCCACAAATACAACAATAAATAGAGATAATCTAATCACTACTAATGAAGATGTAAAAAATATTGGTAATGGAGGTTTAAGTGGAAAACCTTTGAAAGATAGGTCAACAGAAGTAATCAAATACTTATCTGAAAAGTCTAATAAGTCATTTTCCATAATTGGAGTAGGAGGCATTTCCTCTGCTAGTGATGCTATAGAAAAATTAAATGCTGGTGCGGATCTAGTTCAGATATATACAGGATTTATATATGAAGGTCCTTCTATAGTTAAAAATATTAATCAGGGATTAATTAAACAATAAATTAACAATGAAAAAAATACTTTTCATTTTATTTTGCTTACCTTTTATTAGTATCGGACAAGACTGGGTTGATATGATGCAAGATCCAAATACAAATTTTTATCAAACTCAATCTTCTTTTAATGATTTTTGGGAAGGAAAGACTATTGAAAAAGGTAAGGGATGGAAACAATTTAAAAGATGGGAAAATTTTATTGAACAGAGAGTCTACCCAGATGGAAACCTACAGCCACAGATATTATTTGAAGAAAATCAAAATTTAAACTCTAGAAATGATAATTTTAGAATGATGCCTCCTAATGTTTGGACTCAAGTTGGTCCTGATAATGTTCCTCTTGAGGGAAGTGGAAGAAAGAGAGGTATCGGAAGGTTAAATTCTATCGTTTTTCATCCTGCAAATCCTGACATATTATATGTTGGAGCTCCAGCTGGAGGATTTTGGAAATCAATAAATGCTGGTCAAACTTGGAGTACTAGTACTGATTTTCTTAGCAATTTAGGTGTTTCAGATATTGCCATTCATCCTACAAATCCCGATACATTATACATTGTAACTGGAGACAGAGACGGCGGAGATACTTATGCATATGGTGTTATGAAATCTAATGATGGAGGATTATCATGGCAAACAACTGGATTATCATTTAATATCACATCGTCATACAGGGGTAATAGAATTCTTATTGATCCAATTGACCCAAACATTATTATTGTTGCTACTAGTAATGGTGTGTATAGATCTATAGACGGTGGA
>Ga0257126_1002312_pt1 | contig 12657 bp, 6 predicted proteins | sample SI060_120mmetaG_FD_190151 | JGI IMG/M metagenome (GOLD analysis project Ga0257126, IMG submission 190151) | Marine microbial communities from Saanich Inlet, British Columbia, Canada - SI060_120m | ecosystem: Environmental > Aquatic > Marine > Inlet | place: Canada: British Columbia | collected... | reverse complement strand
GCCGTACTGTGGGTGACTATTGGCACCATATTTTTTGCAGGGGTCCATGACTTTGGTGCAATTTGGGCAAGTGCTCGACATAAAGGCAAGTCTATTGGCGCGCTCTCAGAAGAGGTGATTGGCAAGCGAACCCGCGCGCTGTTTATGATTGTTATCTTCCTCGTTTTGCTCATGGTCAATGCGGTTTTTGGGGTGGTTATTGCCAATGCGTTTGTGGGTACACCGAATGCTGTTTTCCCCGCGTGGTCTGCGATTGTTGTTGCTTTGATCATTGGCCAACTATTACATCGTAATTTTAGTCTCACGCTACTTTCGGTTGTAGGTGTCGCTGCACTCTATGGCGCAATCTTTGTCGGCAGCGGCTTTCCCATTGAATTGCCGGAGGAGGTGATGGGTTTGGGCTCGAAGGGCAGCTGGATTGTTATTTTGTTTGCGTACGCGGCGATAGCCTCAATGCTGCCTGTCTGGGCATTGTTGCAGCCAAGGGATTTTATTAACGGATTACAGCTTTTTGTTGGGTTGGTACTGCTTTACGGAGCAGTACTGTTGTCGCTACCCGATATCTCTGCTCCAGCTTTTAATAACGCTGTGACTTTGGATGCACCTTCGCTAGTGCCTCTCCTGTTTGTCACCATTGCCTGTGGTGCCATTTCAGGCTTTCACGGCATTGTTTCTTCTGGAACGACATCCAAACAACTGGATAGAGAACCGGATGCGCGATTTGTCGGCTATCTGGGCTCCGTAGGGGAGGGCAGTCTAGCGTTGATTACCATCGTTGCTGTGTCCAGCGCGGCGTTGGCAGCATCCCCCGAGCACTGGCACGAAATCTACGACAAATACGGTAGCGCTGGTGCAGGCACGTTCATTCAGGGTGGCGCTCAGATGATTACCAACGGCTGGGGGCTACCCCTTGCAATCTCGACAACATTACTTGCAACGATGGTCGTGCTTTTTGCAGGGACGACCATGGATTCCGGTGTCAGACTTCAACGATACATTATTCAGGAATGGGGAGAGATCTACGGTATTCCCATACTTAAACACGGGATCCTCGCAACGTTGATTGCTGTGACCTGCTGCTTGCTTTTGGCCTTCGGCGTTGGAGGTGCGTCCGGCGCCGGTGGTCTGGCAATTTGGCCGCTGTTTGGCTCCACAAACCAGATTCTTGCAGCTATGACGCTGCTCGTGATCAGTGTGATGCTGATCAAGTTAGGTCGTCCTGCTCGATATACGCTGATTCCGATGAGTTTTGTTTTGCTCACATCGGCCTGGGCTGCTGTTCTGAAGTTGATCGAATTTTATCAGGCTGGCAACTGGCTACTGGTTGTGATTGATGTGGTGGTGCTGGTGACCAGTTTGATGGTGATGCTAGAAGCGATATCGGTTATTGCCAAATTTCGACGTGAAAATAGCGAAGATGGCAGCGCTGCTTAGCGATAATAAATGTTGCGCCGCAACAGAGCAGTGCAAAATGTCCTGTTCTCAGATGATTGAAGAAAAATGAACTGAAAATGGAGCTTTCTTTTTGCAAATCTTAGTGTTTTAATCGAAGAATCGCCCTATTTTTAAAGTGCCAAAGAGCCTGTGGGGGGAAAGATAAGAAAGATAAGAAAGATAAGAACGATAAGAAAGACAACTTATATACACGGGGAATAAGGAATATGAGGAAAATTACGAGCTTAGTGCTACCTCCTCTTTCGGCTATCGCACTCGCGGTGTCTGGGGGAAGTGTGGTAGCAGCGGAAGGCGCGAACGATGCGGAAATGGAAGAGGTGGTTATCACCGGCTTCCGTGGTAAGCCACGTTCATCCATGGATTCTGCTGTGCCAATTGATACTTTCAGCGCAGAACAAATAGGATCGGTATCGCATGCTGATACCGTAGATATTCTTCAAACATTAGTACCTTCGTTTAACGTAGGTCGACAACCAATCTCAGACGGTGCTTCATTCATTCGTCCCATGGAATTGCGCGGCTTGCCTTCGCACCACACATTGGTGCTGGTCAATGGTAAGCGCCGGCATCGTGCGTCTTTAGTGAGCATTGGTGGTGCAGGTACGCAGGGACCAGATGTAGCAACGATCCCTTCAACAGCAGTTAACAGCATTGAAGTGCTTCGTGACGGCGCATCCTCGCAGTACGGTTCTGACGCGATTGCAGGTGTAATTAACTTCAACCTCAAAGAAAATAGTAGCGGATATGACTTTTCGGTGAGATCCGGCGGGTTTTATGAAGGTGATGGCTTCGGCTATACCGCCTCAGGAAATGTGGGCTTGCCGCTTGGTGACAACGGATTCCTCTCAATCTCTGCCGAGGTTGATGATCAAGAGTTTACTGAACGTGCAGATCAGTATTGTGAAAATTGGTTCTGCGCAGACCCTAGTGGGCCTCGACTGTCAAATACCAGTGCTATTGACCAGGGATTTACCAACGGTGTACCCAGTGATCCCACCAACGCATTTCTCTCAGCGCTGCAAACAGCTTATCCAGGCGGCCTAGCGGCGGCCTCTGTTGAGGGAGAGACAGTACAGCCATGGGGTCAGCCAAACACAGAATCAGTACGAATGTTTTACAACGCCGGTATTGATCTTTCGGATAACGCGCGAATATACAGCTTCGGTAGTTATTCTAGCAGTGAAGGCGATGGTAGCTTCTTCTATCGGTATCCTTTCAATGGCACGACAGAAACCCTTCGTCAGGCGGATGGGTCTCTCTACAATCCTCTTCAGATTTTCCCCGGTGGCTTTACGCCACGTTTCAGAGGTGAAGTAGAAGACACTAGCTTTGCTGCTGGTATCAAGGGCGAAAACAATGATGGATTCACCTATGATGTTAGTGCCCGATTCGGTTCTAACGAAATCGAATACACGCTGTTTAATACCGTTAACCCCTCTTACGGTCCTGATACGCCTACCAGCTTTAAGCCAGGTACGCTGTTGAATGAAGAGGTACAGTTCCAGGTTGATCTGTCTAATGAGATAGACATGGGAACGGAGTCAGCGATGGTTGTTGCCTATGGTTTCAGTTATCTCGATGAATCCTACGACGTTCAGCAGAGCCCTCAATTAGCATCCTATGATGCGGGACCGCACTCCTTAGCAGATCCATATGGTTTCTGTACAACGGAAGCTGATTTTGCCGCGCGTACACCAACAGCCGTCGCTGGCGGTGGAGCATTTACCTCGAGCATCGGTGGTCAAGCTTCAGTAGCGGGCGCCGCGGTTGCAGGCTTAGATTGTACTAACGCCTCAGACCCTGCTTACAAGGTTGTAGGTGTAGGTTCAAATGGATTCCCAGGTTACTCACCAGCTTTTTCGGAAGAGTACACTCGTGATTCTTTTGCAGTGTATGCTGATTTGAGTGGCGATATTACTGAAAATCTTTTTGCCCAATTTGCAATTCGCTACGAAGATTACTCTGATTTCGGTAGTGAAGTGGTGGGTAAAGTTGCTGGTAGTTACCGATTGAGCGATACCGTAGCTCTACGTGGATCATACGGAACTGGTTTCCGGGCGCCAACGCCTGGCCAGCAAGGTACTACTAACGTATCGACTCGTTTACCGAATGGCTTCCCGGTTGCAACTGGTCTGTTTCCCGCATCAGGTCCTATTGCAGCAGCCCTTGGTGCAACGCCTCTTTCGGCTGAAACATCATCTAGCTTTACCTTTGGTGTGACAGCGGACGTTGGTGATATCACCCTGACCATGGACTTCTACTCGATTGATATCGATGATCGGTTTAGTGCTATTTCGACACTCGATGTCTCGACTGATCCTACTTCCGGCGCTGCTTTTGAGAACTTTCAAAAGTTAGACGCAGCCGGTGTTGTAGGTGCTAACTCGATTGGTGGTGTGTTCTACTTTACCAACGCATTTGATTCGAATACTCGAGGTGTAGATATTGTTGCCTCATATCCTTTCGAGTGGAGCAATGGTCAAGAAACACAGCTTGCTTTAGCGCTTAATATCAACTCAAGCTCTCTTGAGTCTGACGCAAGTGCTTTCCTTAATGAGGAAGATAGGTTCGACTTCGAGAATGAGGACCCATCAGTTCGTTGGAACCTGACGGCTAATCACAATGTTGGCGACTTGAGTATTATGGCTAGAGCTCGGTACTATGGTGAGTCGGACAATTCAAACTCATCAGGTAATCTTGTGATTCAGACTTTTGAATCAACACTTTTCATGGACCTTGAAGCAACTTATCGCTTTACGGACAACTGGATGATTAGTGTGGGTGGTCGAAATATCTTTGATGCTTACCCAGATCGAACCGACAAAGTCGCAAGTAACAACGACCAATGCTGTGGAAGACAATATGTTTCCGGTGGCATCGTTCCTTGGCAAGGCGGTTATTACTATAGCCGTTTAGCAGTTTCATTCTAGGATAGTTTGCTAGAAACGAAAGCGAAGTAATGAGAAAGCCACCTTGAAATAGGTGGCTTTTTTTTGTCTGAAATTTAATATCATGGCATGACTAAGCAAGACAGCGACTAGCTTGCGGGCCTCAGTTGGACTGGAGCATGAATCGACGGACCGTCTGGATTAATCGCACACAGAGAAGCACACAATACTTGAATTTGTATCCAAAGATCATTGATCTCGCTCAAAACAAAGGGTTGTTGAGGAAAAGAAAGAGTGGAATATGTTGGCTTCTTTGCTCGTCAAGAAAATCAATAAGCGCATAGCAAGGACTGCCTGAGCTTACAAAAAATATTAGTTAGCAGATGGGCGCATCATCTATCCTGACGATCGTTGAGTTATTGAAGGGTTGGGCTCCCAAAAAGACCATTTAGCGGATTTTGTTAAATGGCCATTGAGTGGTGTCAAACAAGTTACTTGAGAAGATCGAGAAGATGGCTATATTTGAGGATAAATTCTTTACGGGGCTTGGCTAAACCTGCCAATCTGCCATCGTCTACCTCGTTATAGACCAGATACAGGCCAGTATCACCCGTAACAAGCCAGGAAAATCTCAGGTTGGTTGCTACGAGGTCTTGTCTTTTGTCGTACTGGACAAGTGCTTGAAGCGCCATCTTCGGTGTGAATGAATACGTCATTCGTAGTTGTGCGACATCAACGGTGAATTCTCTGCCGGGCCCTAGATCAACGTTGTTATGATTCCAGGCGAGTTCAGATGTGAACTTGTCGCCGACACGATACTTAATGGATGGCACTGCTGAAAAGCGATCACCGCCAAATAGTCCCCCATCCTTAATATTGACGCTCAGACTCAGTGGTGCGCTTTGATCTGTTATCAATACAAGTGCGACTTCATCATCATCGTACTCACCTGGGTCTACCGTCACCCCGCTGACGATATTGAAGGGTACTTGAACGCCTTCATGGAAGAAATTCATGCCGGTGTGTATTTCATAACCGTTTTTCCACTCCCAGTGATTATCGACGTGTAAAAAACTGGTTGTATGATAGCCATCGAATTTTCGATAGGTGTTGTACAAAATATGTGGTCTTAGTTCATGAAGTCCCCAGAGGTTTTCAGGTCTGTACCTGCGCAGGGTGAAAACTTGAAGGTTGCGATAGTCACGCCGTCGCAGAAAGCCAACTTCAGGGTTAAAGTCGATGCCGACCTCAGTGTAATTAAACCGATTTGTCCATTTTTCCGAGTTGTACACGCCGGTAACTCTGAAGGAGTGATCTTTACCTGTGAGTCCGGGAGTTTCTGTCTTTGCCAGATAACCTGAAATACTCCCGTTTGCGCCAATACCTATTCGGCCATCTATTGCGTAGGCTCGATTGTGGTCATCATCCTTGTTGTTATTAATACTGCCATCACCTTCACGGTTGACGAATATCGCCCCAAGAGAGGACCTGTTGGCGAATTCGCGATTGACTCTGGCGACAGTATAGTCATTCTCGGGGGCAACGCCGGCCACAGCATCGGAACGCATCTGTAGGAAACCGACATTGGTCTTCTCGCCAATTTTTCCTGATACTCTAACGCCGCCGGTGATCGGAATGGCAGAACCGTTAGCGGCTATGCCAATTCGACGACTGAAGAATAGCTCAGCCTCTCTAGAATGGCCGACGGTAAATTGATCGGCGTTTTCCAGAAAGAACGGCCTTTGCTCAGGAAGAAAAATACTGAATCTGTCCAAGTTTACCTGAAGCTCATCTGCTTCAACCTGCGCAAAGTCGGTATTGTAAGTGACGTCCATGGTCAAGCTGGGCGTCAACGAATATTTTACGTCAAGCCCAAACTCGTAATCTGTGTCGCTAGGTTGGCCACCACCTGTTACGCTTTTCCCAAGTGCGTAGGGCGTTACTTTCAAATTTTTCTGCGAAGGAACTTTTATACCGCTAATAGAGCCAGCGTCTGAAACTCGATAGAGATTGTGTTGAAGTCCTAGGGGGGCCCAATAAGCTATTTCGTTGTTTCGACGAATGTTACGCTGAAAATTGATGCCCCAGGTTTGAATATCCTGGCTGCCATACCGAAGTGACTTAAAAGGGATCGCCATTTCAAGGCTCCAACCTTCGGAGGTGATTTGCGTTCTAACTTTCCAGTTTGTGTCCCAGTTTAGATTAAATCCTCCAACCCCTGAGCCAAATGCCGCAGTACCGCCTTTGGTTACCTGGCCGTCATACTCAATACCAGCTGGATTCGTACCAAAAACGAAACCGTTCTGCTCGTCTTTATAAGTATCAAGTATGATCTGAAAGCTGTCAGTTTCGTCGAGTTTAGAATCCCTCCGACTGTCGGTGACGAGAATCCCGGATGCGCTTTCATCATAGAGCATGGCTGCGACATAGAGAGTGTTCTTGGTATAGCCGACATAGACCTCACTTCTCTGACTTGCCGCTTTCCCTTCAACGGGACGAACTTGCCAAAAATCAGTCATCGGCATCGCGCCTTTCCAGGCGTCGTCGTTTTTGATGACACCGTCGAGTTGCGGTGCCGTTGTCAATTCTACGGCCGTCGTTGCAGGACGATTAATGCGCTCAGCACTAAATGTCGCACAGGATATTCCCAGCAAGCAAAGGATCAAAATTCTCAACTTAGATATCTCCGATTTTTTCTATGCGCACATGTCTCTTTGAACGTGGGTGTCGCGGGGTTGAATCAACGCAGTTTGAGGGTTAAATAATATCAATAATCTGAAAGGCTAGTTCGAAAACCCACCTATTTTGTCTGTCATTATTTGCTCGAATAACGCGCTATAAAGCAGTTTATGGTCAACGCTGAGGAGCAAAGAAATATCCTCAGGTTGGATGTTGTGGTATTTGAGTTGCTCGTTTACTAAATCATGAAATTTTTGCAATAGCCTGCGCAATATTGTCCAACGCATGCGTGATGTTAGCTTTCGAAGTGCCGAGGTTCATCCGCATAAAAGTCTCGGAGCCTTTACCGTAAGAACTACCGGGATTGAGTTGAACCTTCGCATTTGTGACTAGCCATTTTTCAAGTATCTGTGTTGGCGTTTTTGGGGCGTCTGAGATCTGAGTCGTCATTGCTTCTTTTTCAGCTCCGATAGCGTTCATTAGATTACCGAAGTCTAACCAACCAAAGTAAGTGCCTTGAGCTTTTGTGTAGCCAACCGATGGAAGTTTTTCCGACAGGTAGTTTTCGACAAGCGTGTGATTGCTATCGAGATAGGGAAGTAACTGGTCAAACCAGTCAGCGCCGTCGCGGTAAGCGGCTTCATTGGCAATCATGCCCAGTGAATTCTGGCTGGATCGGTGATTACGTTTGATACGTGCGGCCAGAGTCGGGTCAGTGCAGAAGTAATAAGAGCTCTTCATCGCGGCTAGGCTAAATGTTTTGCTCAATCCTTTATATGTCACACTGTTATCGACGATGTTTTTGTCAGGTAGGCTGGCAAAGGGAGTGTATATGACACCTGGTCGAACGAAGTCGCAGTGGATTTCATCCGCCAGCACCAGGACATCGTGCTCTAGGCAAAGTTTACCAATGCGCATCAGATCCTTTTTGGACCATACATTACCAGTGGGATTTTGCGGATTACATAAAAGCAGCGCGTGGGTGTCCGGTGTCATTCTTGCTTCAAAATCGTCCCAATCAATCGACCAGTTTCCATTCTTGAAAATCATCACGCTTTCGCTGGCTTCTGTTTGAGACCATTTCAAGTCGCTGTAAAAGCCGTTGTAGGTTGGCGTCATGATTAGCACCTTGCTCTTCGGTGGAGACACCGTACGCAGGGTTGAAATGAGGCCGTGGTGAACGCCTTCTTGAAGCTGTATCGTATCGGGGGCGACGTCAATTCCGTGGCGATTTTTGTTCCAAGCGACAATACCGTTGATGTAATCGTCGTAGGGCATTTTCTGGTAGCCCCAGTTTTTGTGTGCAGTGCGTTTTTCGAGTGCTTCTGTAATGCAAGGGGCTGTTTCAAAGTCCAAGTCGGCTATGCCCATGCCAACCTCAATGTTTCCAGCGCCAAAGATATCAACTTGTTGATCCCATTTTACGCTGTTAGAACCAAAGCGATCATAAGCCTTGTCGAAGTCATACTTGATCATCTCGCCGCTTTCACGACTTTCCGCTGCCGAAGCGATTGGTGCCGAAGTACCCAATGCACTGGCTATCGCTGTGGCGCCAGCACCTTGTATAAACGTTCTTCTGTTAATCTCGAGTTTTTCTGACACTAATATGTTGCTCCCATGTTTGGTTGGCATCACACGCTTATAATTTTGAGCTCTATCCTTATACTCGTATAACATATCAGAGAATAGCGCGCTAGATCTGATACTGCAAAAGTTGTATGAAAATTCACCATGATAGGCTGAGTCGTCGATACGGGCGGGGCGAGGGGACTACTATTTGAGACGGTCTTGATTTACTCTTGTTTAATAAAAAACACGAAGGGTCAGATAAAATGCGAACAAACATGTTGCATTACGCCGCAAATAAATTAGGTCGAAGTGTTTTGGGTTCTGCGCTCCTTTTCTGTGTTTGCGCTAGCGTTTTAGCAGAGAAGCATCGTGAAAACACGCATGAATGGCACTATCTCGGTGGAGACTCAGAACATACGCGATACAACACATCTGATCAGATTGATGCCGCCAATTTTACTGACCTTGAGGAAGCATGGGTGTGGGATGGTGCTAGTTTCAATGCCCAGAGCGGACGTTCTACGCCTTCTTACATAAACGGCGTTCTTTATACTGTCGCTGGACCTCGGCGACATGTGGTCGCGATAGATCCAAAATCCGGTGAAACTCTTTGGTCTTATCGGGAGCCTCATACTGCACGTTATCAATACTCCATGAGAAAGGATTACGGTAAAGGCGTCACTTACGCGGAAATTGATGGCCGAGGAGTCATATACATTACTTCTCCAGGTTTTTTCCTGACGGCGCTGGATGCTGAAACGGGCAGGCCACTTGCGGGGTTTGGTGAAAAAGTGCCGGTGAAGGGGTTCCCAAATACCGGCGTCGTCGACCTCTTAAAAGATCTAGGCCACCCGTATGATCCTTATGAGGGTCTGAAATTAGAGACCGGTTATATTACTGCTTCGTCTCCACCCATCGTGGTAGATGGCGTCATTGTGGTGGGTAATTCACATGAACAGGGTTACAACCAATCGAGGCGAGAGAATATCCCCGGAGATATCCTTGGTTATGATGCGCGCACCGGCGAGTTCCTGTGGAAATTTAATGTCTTACCCGGGCCAGGTGAGTATGGCCACGAAACATGGGAAAACGATGCTTGGGAATGGACCGGAGACATTTCTTCCTGGGCACCACTCGCAGCGGATCAGGAAAACGGTATCGTGTATGTACCCACGAACGGAGCAACGCTGGATTTTTATGGTGGCTTTCGCCCAGGAGATAATCTGTTCAGTACCAGCTTGATTGCGCTTGAAGCCAAAACTGGAAAGCGAATATGGCATTTTCAGTTGGTGCATCACGACATCTGGAACTACGATACGCCAACTGCACCGGTACTACTTGATGTCACCATGGGCGGTAAGAACGTACCTATAGTCGCTCAGACGACCAAGCAGTCTTTTGTCTATGCCTTCAACCGACTAACAGGAGAACCGCTCTGGCCCATCGAGGAGAAACAGGTGCCTCGATCCAAAGTACCAGGGGAAAAGCTTTCAGAGACACAACCATTCCCAACAAAACCGGCGCCTTACGATATTCAGGGTTTGACGGTCGATGGACTTATAGACTACTCAGATGAGCTTCGGGCCAAGGCAGTTAAAAATTTGGAACCTTATGAGATCGGTCCTCTTTTTCAGCCACCGTTGCATAGAGATAATGATATGGGGAAGCTGGCGGCCCTGTGGTGTCCGGGTGATATTGGCGGGGTGAATATTGATGGTCCGGCGGCAGCAGATCCTGAAACAGGTATTCTCTATGTGACCTCCCGAAAACACTGCTCCTCTCGGATCATTGCACCCGGTAGTGAGCGCGACAAATTGATTAAAGAGCCTACGGGCACGACGATTACCGATTATGCTGTGCTCAGGAGTTCGAGAGTACCATTGCCGGATGGGTTGCCGCTGTTCAAGCCGCCCTATAGTCGGATAACCGCTATCGATATGAACACGGGTGAGCACCTTTGGTGGGTGCCCGTAGGCGAGACTCCTAAAAAGGTACTTGATCATCCGGCTGTCAAGGGAAAAGACATTGGCAATACCGGGTCAGGTACGGTCGCACAGATGGTTGTTACACCTACGTTACTGATGTACACCGATGTTGCTAGCGACGGGACGCCCCATCTTTTTGCCATCAACAAAACAACGGGAAAGTCCGTTGGCAAAGTGGAGATAGAGGAAAAGACAAACTACGGTATTATGACTTACACAGATGTTGGCAGGCAGTATGTCATTCTTCAGACAGGTCCAACATTGACCGCCGTTGCCTTACCCTCGGATAGTGATGACCATATGGACGCGCATTAACTGCCGTTTTCCACTGCTAGACTGAGGTGGAAAATGAGTCAGCCAACGAAAGATACGATTTCAATATGAAAAGCCAGCGAGTTAGTGCGCTTAAAAAAATTATACTGATACTGTGGTTTAGTCTTTTACCGGTTCGTTCTATTGCCTCAGATTCATTTGAAGCCTTACGCTTTAGCGACGGGATATACAACAAGGCGCAAGCTAAATCTGGCAAGAAACTTTACAAGAAGCACTGCCTCAGCTGCCACGAGAAAGGGTATTTTGAACCGGTGTTTCTTGCTTGGCAGGGGGAATCTGCCGGTATGCTGTATGAAGTGATGAGCGCTGCCATGCCAGAAAGCTCACCGGGTAGCCTCGATCCGGATGAGTACGCAGATATTTTTGCCTACGTTCTGAAGGAAATAGGCTATCCAGCTTCAACCACAACGTTGGATCCAGCTAGCAAGGCATTTTCTAAAATCATCATTCGGCCGCCTGGATAGTTCGGCAGCATCGTAAGCTAGAAGCGCCTCATTTAAGGACGCGGATTATTTGGCCGCTGAACCGGATAGCACGACCTTAGGCGAAGGATTCTGTGTCCAAGAGGCGAAGGCTGAGTTCGCAATTACCAGCTTCCATTGCAACGTAGATTAAGCCGGCATCGATCGAGATAGAAAGCTGTTGAGTTCTTGCTATTTTAGATGCCAACGACACGACTTCTTCATTGTCAAAACGAAAGTACTGAGCACTAAGCTTAAGAAATGCCGCGCTTCCTTGTTGCCACCAGACATCTGCCTTCCGGTTAAAGCAATATACGCTGACTGCTTGGCTGAGCTGCGTTGCTTTTTTGACTCGGTCAAAAGCCGGTTCACCCACTTCAAACCATTGTTCTATTTGTCCATCAAGAGATTTACACCAAAGGTCCGGTTCATCGGTGCTACTTAAACCTCGTGTGAATTCAGGGTTTGAGTGTGCATTCAAGCAATACGCAAGCAATCGCACCATCATTCGCTCTGCTGTTTCAGAAGGGTGACAGGCAATTGTTAAGTCAAGGGAGGTATAGAAGCTTTCGCTGATATTGGAAAGATCAATGGCGAATTTATAAATAGTGGATTTCAGCGCCATTGATTATGTCTGCATCTGCGTAGCCGAATCCCTAAAAGTTACTGACTAATTAGCTTTTAGGGACCGGATTAGGTTTTAGTTATTTGTTAAGGCGCTTTGAGCCCCAAGGCACACCCTGGTTCTTCTCTTTGACCTGCTTTACGCCTTTGTATTTGAATTTCTGAACACGCTTGCCTTCATAGGTTTCTGTCGTGAAAATGTTCCCCTTGGAGTCTGTCGCAATACTATGAACCGCGAAAAACTGCCCTGGTTGCCGTCCGCCGTCACCAAAGCTAGTGAGAACCTCTAGCGATTTTCGGTCTAGAATGTATACCTTCATGTTTTTGCCATCTGCAACGTACATGAATTTCTGCGCACGGTCTTTAGAAAATGCGATGTCCCAGACTGACCCGTCACCAAGCGTCAGCGGCGCGATGAATTTTTCTTTCACGAAGGTGCCGTTAGTTTTAAAAACCTGAATCCTGTCGTTAGCTCGGTCGCAAACATACACTAGGCCATCGTTAGAAGGGTCCGCGCAGTGGACGGGATTTCTGAATTGTTGGGCAGGTGGGTCTTCGGGGCTATAACGGCCGATGTTAGTGTCGTCTGGCTCGTTTCCGTATGCACCCCAATATCGTTTAAATTTACCGGTATCTGCGTCCAATACGGCAACGCGCTTGTTA
>Ga0257126_1002310_pt1 | contig 12672 bp, 16 predicted proteins | sample SI060_120mmetaG_FD_190151 | JGI IMG/M metagenome (GOLD analysis project Ga0257126, IMG submission 190151) | Marine microbial communities from Saanich Inlet, British Columbia, Canada - SI060_120m | ecosystem: Environmental > Aquatic > Marine > Inlet | place: Canada: British Columbia | collected... | reverse complement strand
AGTAATAGAAAAAGTAATAGAAATAAATCAAAAAAAGTTAAAGTTATTTTCGTTGAAAAAAAATTTAGCGACGAACATATGAAAAACAAAGAAGGTGAATATTTTGATTTAAAAGATTATGATACGGTTGTAAAAGATAATTGTGATTGTTATTATTATGACGAAGATAATAAAAAAAAACTTTTACTTAAATTTAGAAAGAATGTATTATCAAATAAACTTTGTAGTATGGGTATTGATTGTTTAAAAGAAGCATCCAAAAAAACACATGATAATAGGGGTGCGTCTGCTGGTGTCATAGATTTAAAAAAAATGCCTAGTTATGCAAATGATGCATCACAATTAATCGGAAAAGGTAAATTTAGAGTGTTAGCTTATAAATCAAAATATACTGGAAAAATCGTCAAAAACAGTTTAGGAAATATATCACAAAGTAATATTATTGGTTATTATGATAAAAGAGATCGGAATTTAGGTGCAAATGCACCTCCTTGTAGAACTACAGCGTTTACATCTCAACAAGTCGAAAAATGGGATAATGTTCAACCATTACTAAATGCTATTGATAAACAATTTAAAAAATTAATACCAAAAAATCATAGAATACAATATAAGCGGGCACACGAAACAGATTATGTTATAGGAAATACAGCATTTAGCACAGTAACAATTAACCATAATTGGAGAACGGCATTACATAGAGATGCTGGTGATTTAAAAGAAGGTTTTGGTAATTTAGTTATTTTAGAAGAAGGTAAATATGACGGTGGTTACTTGGGATTTCCTCAATTTAAAGTAGCAGTAGATCCAAGAAATGGTGATTTTTTGGCAATGGATGTGCACGAATGGCACTGTAATACAAAAATAAAGCCCATCTCAAAAGATTATACCAGATTATCTATCGTCGCATATTTAAGAGATAAAATGATTAATTGTAGAGGACGGAAATTAGAATAATTATTATTATTTTTGTTTCATAATTTATAAGAATTCTAATAACAAATAAAATCTGTGTTTAAATTATATGGATTATTGTGGATTCCTTGTTATTTTAGTTGTTTTATTAATTAATATTTCAATTGTAAATTATGTTAGAAAATTAGAACAAATAACTTGTGAATGTTCAAAAGAATGGAAGCGCGATTATATAAAATTATATTCATTGATTACTATTATAATTACATCATTAATATGCTTAGTTCCATTATTTCTTCATATAGTTAATGTCGATTATAATATTCAAAGTATTTTATCTAATACACCCTTAACATATTTGGGATATATTTATACATTTTTCGGTTTGATTAATGTATATGCATTATTTACTTATTCACAAAGAATTGTATTAGGTGATTGTGATTGTAGCAATAGTTGGGAAAGAAGATTTATTTACTATTATAGTATGTTAGTAATGAGTATGTATGTATTTATTGCATCATTAATATTAATAGGAATATTGTGTTGTGGTAGATTAAATATTGACTTAGATTTTATAAAATCAGTAAAAAGGCAACTAAAAAAAAAATAATATATTTTTATTAGAACTTGAATTTATAGATAGAATATTTATTCTAAAAAACTTATTTTTTAATAATTATATTTTTTGTTTAAGATTCCAATAGTTACTCCTTAGTTCATCAATTACTTCTTTTAACAATGAGATTTCTCTATCTTGCATTTCTATTTTACTAGTAAATTCATTAATTAACAAATTATGTTTCAATACATGATTTTCACCTTTTTCTTTATTGACAATATTAACTATACTTTTAAAATCAATACCAAACATCATTACAAACATATTATTGAAAAATATATATTTTTCTTGATTTTTTATATTACCATTATCATCATACAAATCCTTTAAAAAATTGTCAAGTTTTTCACAATTGATTGGAATGCGATATTCTTTTATCAAAAAGTTTTTAATTTTTGAAGATATATTAGTTTTCATGATTAAAAATTTTTTGATTAATTTAAAAAAATAAAATATTCAATTTTATTAAGTATAAATTTTATTTTTTTTAAATGATTACTAGATATGATACAAACCCTTTTTTGTGAAAGACAAATTGGAGATATGTGTAGAATGCATAGTATAAATAATTATTTTGGAAAAGCTTTTATGAATGAAAGTGAATTTTTTAAATATTGTGATAATTATGATAAAATTATTAAAGGTTTGGATTCAAAGTCAATGGATGGTTTTGCAGAAGGTCGTAGTATAGTTAGTTATATAATGGATAAAAAATTTAATAAATTTTTATTTCTTATTCCAATTAATTCATACAAAGCCTCTCGTAATCATTTAGATATAGAACATTATAATGATTTATTAAAAAAATGCAATTGTTTTTTTGAATTCAATAAAAATCATATATGGGTAAATAGAAAAATAGGAAATAAATACTATAAAATAGATAGTATAGGTGGTGTTAATGAAACAAATGTAAAATGTCTGAGTAATAATGGATATTTTTTAGTAATTGATCGCAAAAATTTATATGAAGAAGTAAATTATTTAATAAATAAAATAACCAATTTGCATTTTGAAAATGACAATATGGAAATTTTTTTTTATAATCTTTATTATTCTCTTAATAAATTAGATTTATCTATAAAAGATGATGATGAAAGTAAATTTTTAGAAAAGAAAATACAATTAAAAAATATACTAAAAATTTTATTTGATTTTATTGATAATAAAAGAAAAAATAAAAACACTAGGATTATTTATTATAAGAAAAATATATTAGCAATTATTAAAGATTTTATTTCATTTTGAAATTATTTTTGATCTAATGATGGAGAAAAATAATAATTTTCACATTTCACAATTGGTAATGTGCGAGTTTCTATTCTTTTTTTATTAGCTTTTATTGATAATACAATTTGATCATATGTCAAATATAATATTACTAATATTATTGCCATTAAAACTAGATATAAATAAACATTAAACATATTAATATTAACATATAAATTTATATTTAATTTGCACATAATTTTCTTTTTTCAAGTTATTTTCTTTATAGTTTACTACAAACTTTTTAATATTTAAAATCTTTAATACATTATTTTCCTTAATTTGTAACATTGTAATATTTAACAAATTCTATCTTTTTGTCTTAAAAAATTATATAAAAATCTACTTAAATTAATTCTAGAAAAGTTACAAAGTGAGTTAAAAAATTAATATATTTGTATAAATCTAATATATAAAATGAAACTGACATATTTTAATATTAGAGGTCTTGCTGAAACATCACGTATTTTACTTGCTATTATGGGACAAGATTACGAAGATTTTAGATATCCATTAAATATAATTGATTTAGCATCATTTAATATGGAAAAAACCGAATTTGACGCAGCAAAAAAAGATGGAAAATTACTTGGTTCATTGAACAAAGTGCCATTTTTAGAAGTTGATGGAACAGTAATTCCACAATCAAAAGCAATAGAACGTTATATTGCTTCACAAGGAAATATGATGGGTGATTCTTTACTTGAATATGCCAGAATTGATAGTATTTGCGAATGTATAAGAGATTTTAAAGATGCATACCAACGTGTAAGAAAATCAGAAAATAAAGAAGAAGAAATGACTAAATGGTTTACCGAAACTTTACCGGAAAGACTTGGTTTATTAGAACTAATTGTTGGAAGAGAAAACAATTTATTTTCAGTAGGAAACAGATTGAGTCTTGCTGATATTGTTATTTTTGTTTTTATTACACAGTTCTTTGATGACAAGATACGAGCAATGAATGCTACAAATAATACAACAAATATTAGAAATATAGTAAATAATGTTTCTTCAAATGAAAATTTAATTAATTGGTTAAATAATCGTCCAGAAACAATGATGTAATAAAAGACTGATCATTAGATATGATGTTTTACTATATAGACTTTCTATTTTTATTAAAGCAAATATGAAAACAGTTATCTGTAATTTTATTTAATTTCAATTATAATATTTAAAGAAAAATAATATAATACTTATATAAATAAATATAATGGATGATTTTGATAAAAGAAATTTGCTTATAAATTCAGAATATTCTTTTGATGATAGTAAAATTCATTATTATGAACCATTAGTAACACCAGAAACATTAAAATGCAAATTACCTATAAATAATCATATGCAAGAATTTATAGATAACTCGAGAAATACAATATCTAATATTTTAAATGGACAAGATAAAAGAAAAATAGTTATTGTTGGTCCATGTTCTATTCACAATGTAGAAGAAGCAAAAAACTATGCATTAGAATTAAAGAAATTATCATTGAAATTTGAAGATAAATTATATATTGTAATGAGAACATATTTTGAAAAACCTAGAACAAGTGTTGGTTGGAAGGGTTTAATTAATGACCCAGATTTAAATGAAAGTTTTAATGTTAATAAGGGATTATTCTTAGCAAGAAGTTTACTATTACATAATGCTAATATTGAATTACCTTGTGGATATGAAATATTAGATACAATAACTCCACAATATATTTGTGATTTAATAAGTTGGGGTGCTATAGGAGCACGGACAACAGAGAGCCAAGTTCATAGGCAAATTGTCTCTGGATTATCATTTCCAGTTGGATTTAAAAATTCAACAAATGGATGTGTCGATGTTGCAGCAGAAGCAATAATTTCAGCTAGACATTCTCATTGCTTTATGGGAATAACAAATAATGGTTGTCCTACAATTTGTAAAACTAGAGGTAATAATGATACGCATATTATATTGAGAGGTGGTAGTAATTCACCTAATTATTTTAAAGAAAATGTTATAATTGCAGAAAATAAATTAGTCCATAAAAAGTGTAGAAAAAATATTATGATTGATTGTTCTCATGGAAATTCAAAAAAAAATTATAAAAATCAATATGGGGTTTTAGAATATATATGTGATAAAATTAAAGAAGGATTTTATAATAATGTTATCGGTGTAATGATAGAATCTAATATTAATGAAGGAAAACAATTTATGCCAGAAAATATTAATAATTTTAATGAAAAAGAAATAAAAAAAAAATTAGCATATGGAGTTAGTATTACTGATTGTTGTGTCAATTTTAATGATACGAAAAAAATGTTAGAAATGTTGTATTCAACTTTATAGATAATATTATTTAAGAGGTATAATATTGTTATCTTAATAATTTTTACATAATATATTAGTTATTTTGATAAATTAAATAGATTTTTTATGATTATTAAAATCTTTTTTATTTAATTGATATCCCCAATGCAATAATCCTTGTCTAATAACAGGACTAACATTATAATCATTAAATTGTTTATCTTGTTTAATACACATATTAGCCAATCTTCTTCTATATCTACCGGATTTTTGTCCAGCATATTTATTCCATCTATTTATTTGTCTTTCGTCGTCGTAACATCTTCTACCAGTGAAAAATCGACAATACCATTGAAACCAACCATAAGGATCATTTTTGTTTATCCACCCACTGTCTTCCCAAGCTTTTAGACTTGAACCAGCTTTCACCTTATATTTATTCACGGAAGGTCTACAAATTTCACTAGTTATTTGTTTTTTTGTATCTAACCCATCAAACCATCCATATTTTTCAAATTCTTTGTGTTTATTTTTATAGTTCTTATTTGTTATAGTTGAATGTATTGGTCTAAAATATGTTCCACCAAATGCACCTGAATGAAATATTTGTTTTGGTGTTAAATTAGGTCTAAATTCAGAGAAATCATCAAATATTAGTGAATAATCAATTCTTCTTTTGTAATTAATGTCCATTAATATTAGTAAATATTTTTGTTAATAAAAAACAATTTATTTTTTTTTTATTAAAGATACTCAAATACTAATAATATGGATTTGAGTGTTAAAATTGGATATTGTGTATTAGAACATCCAATAATGAATGCATCTGGACCAAGATGCACCGAAAATTCTGAATTATGATCTTTTATTTAGTGATTCTAGTGCAATAGTATCAAAAAGCTGCACCCATGAAAAGAGGGAGGGAAATGAAAAACCAAGATATTATCATAATAAGTTTTTGAGTATAAATAGTATGGGGATGCCAAATAATGGTTATAAATTTTATATTGATATGATAGATAAAATAAATAATAATAAAACTAAACCATACATAATTTCAGTTGCAGGATTAAATTAGATGATAATATTAAGATAATTAATGAAATTCATGATAAAGTTATAAGTGGAAGTAAAAAAAATATTGGTATTGAATTAAATTTATCTTGTCCAAATTTAATAAATAAAAGACAGTTGGCATATGATTTTGAAAATATGGAAATTTATTTATATAGTCTTTTTAGTAAAATAAATATTTATCATATAAATATGTTTGGAATAAAATTGCCACCATATTTTGAACTACATCATTTTAAAATTGTCTCTGATATTTTAAAAAAATACCCAATTGATTTTATTACAACAATAAACAGTATTGGAAATGGATTATATATTGATTGCATAAAGGAGAATGTTGTTATTACTCCAAATGAAGGATTGGGTGGATTGGGTGGTAGTATTATAAAACCTACCGGACTTTCAAATGTATTCAATTTTGCAAAATATTTTACTGATTGTAATATTAAAATTATTGGTGTTGGTGGTATAGAAAAAGGTAGTGATATATTTGAATATTTATTAGCAGGGGCAAGTGCTGTCCAATTGGGAACACATTTTTACAAAGAAGGTATAAAATGCTTTACGGATTTGAAAAAAGATTTAGAGAAAATTATGGAAGAAAAAAAATATAATCAAATTTGTGATTTTAAGGGAAAAGTTGTTTTAGATAATGTATTTATTTAATTTAATGATAAATACTTTATGCTTAAAATTGATTTAAAAATTTGTTTTCAATAAATTATAAATGAACACATTTGTTAATTATAAACAAGATGAAATTAAGAAATGCAGAATTAATATTTTTGACGATGGTAATCAAGTATTAGAAAATAAATATGAAAATATTTGGTTGATTATAGCTACAAATAACAAAGGAAAAGTCAGATTGCAAAATGTAAAAGACAAAAATTTCATTTTATATAGTATTTCACTTTGGAAAGTTAAAATAATTGATAAAATTGTATTATAATTTATTTAATATTTAATATTTAATGTCTATACTTATTATCTATATGTATAATTAGATATTTATATAAAGTACATTATATCAATTTATTTTGTATTGTTTGTTATTTAAGTTGCTTTAAAAAAATAAAATAAAATTTTAATAGTATTTAGAGAAAATTAAAGTAATATATTTAGATATTTATGAAAGATAGGCGTATAGGTATTCTTGGTAATGTTGATAGTGGGAAGACAACTATTATCAGTGTTTTATCAAATAACGAATTAGATAATGGAAGAGGATTAGCAAGAAAAAAGATTTTAAAACATAATCATGAACAAGAGTCTGGTAGAACATCTTGCATTACACATGTATATAATAAAGTTAGTGATGATTTAACATTAAGTTTTGTTGATTTAGCAGGTCATGAAAAATATTATAAGACAACTATTTTTGGCGCAAATTGTTCTAGTTTAGATTGTATTCTTTTACTTATAGGAGCAAATATGGGCGTTTCACACATGACGAGGGAACATTTATTATTAGCTTTAATATTGAAGTTGCCCATTATTTTTGTTATATCAAAAATTGATTTATGTCCAGATAGTATTATGAAAAATACATTAAAGGATTTATCTGATATTTTAAAGAAATATAAGTGTAATAAGAAAATTGTAGAGATTGAAGAAAATAATAAAGATGAGTTATATAATTTTCAAAATAATAATATATTTCCAATGGTCAAAGTATCAAATATAAGTGGTCATAATATAGATTTACTTAAAAACTTACTAATAAATATAAAGTTAAATGAACAATGGGATACATTAAAGAATGAACATAGTTTTTTAACAATTGAAGATATCTTTCAGGTAGTTGGTGTTGGACTGGTAATTTCAGGAACAGTTAATTCTGGGAAAGTTATTAAAGGTGAAAAATATATGTTAGGTCCCTTTAATGGCATGTTTTGTGAAGTTATGATTAAATCAATCCATAACAATTTTAGAAATTTTGTTGATGAAATACCTTGTGGTAATTCTGGTTGTTTTAGTATTAAGAATTTAGATAAAAAATTTGTTTTAAAGAAAAATATAGTAAAAAGAGGAATGATTTTAGTTGATAAAAATAATACAGAACACACTTATAGAGAATTTGATGCAAAAGTGAGAATATTACATCATCCAACAACAATAAAAAAAAATTACGAAACAATGATTCATTGTGGAACAATTAAACAAGTCGCCAAAATTATTAGTATAGAAAAAGAACTAATGAGAACAGGTGACCAATCAAATGTCAGATTTAGATTTATAAGAAGACCAGAATTTATACAAAAAAATAAGCAAATAATTTTTAGAGAAGGTAAAACAAAAGGTATAGGAATTGTTACAGAATTAGTTAAGTAATATTATTTATTTAATAATCTAAGATGATTCACTTCTCAATAGCTCAATTTTTCTATTTTTATCATTAAGGAATTCATAAAAATCATCAACAAACAATGAAATATTATCTATGATTTCATTATGCCAAAATTCTTCATCAAAAATTATTTCATTTATATTCATATTATTATTTTTTCTTGATTTTAGTATTTCAGCTAAATGTATACATTTAATATCCAAAGCATACATATACGCATAACATTGAATTTTTTCGTAATCTCTTACAGTATTAAATAATCTATTTACACGATTCTTAATTTCAAGAATTATTTTCTTTCCATCTTTATCAGTTGCAATACCATCAACTTTACCCCCTATAGTCCAAATATCCATAGATCCATCTATTTCATTATCAATAATAAAGAGTTCTTCCTTGTGATATTTTCCAGTTTTTTCAACACTATTTCCAGTTTTTTGTTGATATATCTCAACACCATTGTTTTCAAATCTTATACCAAATTGTGTATTTGTAATATGATTTACAGATTCTTTAAATTCTTCCTGATGCTTTTGAGGAAGTTTGTCAAGAACCTTTTTAATTAATTGTTCTTTTTCTTTTTGTAAATTATCCGTATTTTTAGTTCCAAGACATTTATATAGATCGTTTTTGACGGATTTTAAATCAATATTATTTTCCTTAGAAATTCTTTCAATACATCCCATATGGGTTTCTTCTATCTTTTCATTAATATTATTGTTTTTCATAAATAATTTTGTTTCAACATAATCATCTTTAAAATGCTTTTTCCAATACTTAAGAGTTATTTCGGATTTCTCTTTGTAAGGATTATGTCCAGTTATAACAGCTAAATCACTTGCACACATGAAAATATTTCTACTCATAATTTCTATAGTATCCATTATTAAAGAGTTTTTAAATAATTAAACTTAATAATAAAAAATCAATTTTACTTTTTAAAAAATATGCAAAAATATAAATAACTTTACTTTACTTTTTAAAAAAAAGTATGCAAAAATATAGATAGAAAAATATAGATAGAAAAATATAGAAAGTTTAACGTCTAAGACCTCTGTATAAAAGTAATGCACCTGTTACACCAGCAGAAGTTACACCAAGATTAAAATTAGTCATTGAACATGAAGTATTTTTAGTTGAAACGCATCTAGACGCACAAGAACCAGAAGAATCTGAAGAACCTGAAGAACCTGAAGAATCTGAAGATCGTGAATATCCATAACCTTTTCGAGACATTAATCCAGATAAACTTAGATGTAAAAGAGTTAAACCAGATGAGGCATCAATCATATTATTAAGGGAAACATTAGTAAACATTATTTATAATTTATGTTATTACAAAGTCTTTAAACTTTTTTAATTTAGCAAAAAATAAATGTTTTAAACTTTAATACTTTTAGAAAATATCTATTTTTAATTTAATTAAATTTAATTAAATTGTTGTGAATTTTTTTTCTATGCTTATATTATAAAATGGGAGGAGGATTAATGCAACTCGTAGCTTATGGTGCTCAAGATATTTACCTTACAGGTAACCCACAAATTACTTTTTTCAAAGTTGTCTACAGAAGACACACTAACTTCTCAATGGAATCCATTGAACAAACTTTTTCAGGAAGTGCAACTTATGGTAATAAAGCCACAACAACTATTTCAAGAAATGGTGATCTTATTTCAAGAATGTATGTTGAACATAGTGTAACATTAGCTGATTCAGCAGGAGCTGATTTACACATTTGCAATAATTATGGTCATGCTTTATTAAAAGAAGTTGAACTTGAAATAGGAGGTCAAAGAATTGATAAACAGTATGGAAGATGGATGGAAATCTGGTCTAATTTAACAGAAGTTAATCCAACAGCTGTTTGTGTTGCTCCTGCTGCTACAACACTTTTCGGTGAAACTCAAGGAAATACATTATTTAACAGAATGTCTGGTAACACTGTTGGTATTGCCAAATTAGATACAACTGATGTTGGATTAGGACCTTACATGATGCATGTGCCTCTTCAATTTTGGTTTTGCAGAAATCCCGGTCTTGCTTTACCACTTATTGCACTTCAATATCACGAAGTTAAGGTAAGTATTCAATTTGAAACACAACAAAAAATTATTAATGACGAAACTGTTGGATCTATTCCTGTTACTGCATCTTCAAATAAATTATGGGTTGATTATATTTACCTTGATACTGATGAAAGACGCAGATTTGCCCAACAATCACACGAATATTTAATTGAACAACTTCAATATCAATCAGTCTCTAGCACAGGAGCAACTGGTTCACATGAACTAAACTTTAATCATCCTGTCAAAGAATTAGTTTGGCAGTTTGGAAATTCTGCTTCAGAAGTAACACTTACTGGCAATGCTGACGGAACTACTGCTGGTGATACTTCAACTGTTGCTGCTGGATGTCCTATGATTACTGGAGAATTTATTTTAAAATTAAATGGTCATGATAGATTCGCCAAAAGAGACTTTAAATACTTTACTAGAGCTCAAGTTCATCAACATCACACTGGTGCTGGTCAAGAAGTATTAATTGGTCAAGATGCTATTGCTGTATATTCATTTGCACTCAAACCTGAAGAACATCAACCTTCGGGCACATGCAATTTTTCAAGAATTGATAATGCTAGATTAGATATTAATACAGCTGTTACATTTACAGATGCACTTGCAGGTGATGCAGCTGCTACAGACTTACATATTTATGCTGTAAATTATAACGTTCTTAGAATCATGAGTGGTATGGGTGGTCTTGCTTACTCTAACTAATAACCTTAAGAATAAATAAATATTTAATTTTAAATTTATTTTTTTAAGTTTTATAAATAGTATAGAAAAATACCTTTAATTATGAGTATATTATTAAATAAAACGAAACATATTTAGTTTTAAAATTGTAAAATTTTTTATTATTTATTTAATAAAAATAAATTCTATAATTATTTTCTTTGCTTATAGTATAAAATGGGAGGAGGATTAATGCAACTCGTAGCTTATGGTGCTCAAGATATTTACCTTACAGGTAACCCACAAATTACTTTTTTCAAAGTTGTCTACAGAAGACACACTAATTTCTCAATGGAATCCATTGAACAAACTCTTTCAGGATCTGTAGCTGCTTCATCAAGTGTTACATCAACCATTTCAAGAAATGGTGATCTTATTTCAAGAATGTATATCCAACACACTCCAGGTGGAGACACAAATTTTAACAATTACGGTCATTTAATGCTTGACTTTGTTGAACTTGAAATTGGCGGACAAAGAATTGATAAACATTATGGACACTGGATGGAAGTCTGGGCTGAATTAACTGAAGTAAATCCAACCGGAAGCACTGCCAATGTTGATGGTGGTCTTGTTGGATCACACACTTTATTTCAAAGAATGGCATGTGCTGGTGGTGTAACTGACGCAGCTGCTGATCCAGGAATGATTTTTGTTCCATTACAATTCTGGTTTAATAGAAACCCTGGTCTTGCCTTACCACTTATTGCTCTTCAATATCATGAAGTTAAATTAAAGATTTCCTTTACAAATGCTCTTCAAACTAATGGTGCCACATCACTTTGGGTTGACTACATCTACCTTGATACTGATGAAAGACGCAGATTTGCCCAACAATCACATGAATATCTTATTGAACAAGTTCAATACCAAAACTGCTCATCATCCAAATCACACGAACTTAACTTTAATCACCCAGTAAAAGAACTTGTTTGGACTGGACCAAGAACATGGGATAGTTCTAGTGCTAATAATGGACAAGTCGCAAATATAGTTTTAACAAATCCTGAAAAATATACCCTTAAACTTAATGGTCACGATAGATTTGCAGCAAGAGATAGACTCTATTTCACAAGAACTCAAATCTGGCAACATCACTCTGGTTATGGTGCTGTAACTGATGGATCAATAGATAGTATTGCCGTATATTCATTTGCCCTCAAACCAGAAGAACACCAACCATCTGGAACATGCAATTTCTCAAGAATCGATAATGCCAGACTTGATTTAACTAACACATCACAAGAATTACATGTTTATGCTGTTAACTACAACGTTCTTAGAATCATGAGTGGTATGGGTGGTCTCGCATACTCTAATTAAAAACTTTAAACTTTTTAAAAAAGTTTAGACAAA